>Ga0228652_1000056_pt1 | contig 99661 bp, 82 predicted proteins | sample 64DmetaG_FD_183030 | JGI IMG/M metagenome (GOLD analysis project Ga0228652, IMG submission 183030) | Seawater microbial communities from Monterey Bay, California, United States - 64D | ecosystem: Environmental > Aquatic > Marine > Coastal | place: USA: California | collected 2016-10-05
TGTAGCAAACCTTGCGCGTAACTTGGGCGTAACGTCTTATATCCCCAGTGTGCCTGCCATCGCCCTAGGCTCAGCAGATTTGAGTGTTTATGAAATGGTAGGAGCATATTCCAGTTTTGCAAACAAAGGAATTTATGTGAAGCCCGTTTTGGTCACGCGTATTGAAGACAAAAACGGCACAGTTATTTATCAAGCAACTCCTGAAACAAAAGATGTGTTGAGTGAGGAATCTGCTTATGTAACCCTTAAGTTACTTGAGGGTGTAACAGAGGCTGGTTCGGGTATTCGACTCCGCCATGTAGGTGCAGATAAAACAAATCCCATTTTTAGGGATATCGTCACGGGGTATCCTTATGCATTTGAAAATCCCATCGCTGGAAAAACAGGAACTACACAAAATCAAAGTGATGGTTGGTTTATTGGCATGGTGCCAAATTTAGCAACTGGTGTTTGGGTTGGTGGCGAAGATCGTGCAACGCACTTTGAGACCATTGCTTATGGTCAAGGCGCAACGATGGCTCTACCTATTTGGGCAAGTTATATGCAAGCTTGCTACGCCGATTCAACACTCGTAGTGTCGCAAGACCCTTTTGAAGCCCCTGCTTTTGTCTCCATTCCACTGGACTGTGATTCGCTGTCTTTGGCTCGACAACAGAAATCCTTTTTTAAAGACGAAGACCTTAGTGATTTAGGGTTTTAAGACGGAATGCCGTGAAGGGCTAAATAGCTGTTGTAATAACGTTTATCGCCCGTAACTTCTTTTCCTATCCATTTGGGAAGCTGAATGGTGTCCTTAGCGTGCTTAAGTTCAATCTCAGCAATGACCAAGCCCTCGTGGGCTGCTTCAAAAACGTCTACTTCGAATAGTTGTTGCTTTTCAACGATATGATATCTTGTCTTTTGAATAATCCCAGGCAGGCACATGGGCATCAATGCTTTTGCCTCTAATAACGGTATTTCTTGCTCCCATTCTTGCCGAGTGGTACCCTCATTAGAGGACGCTCCTTTTATGGTCAAAAATCCTTTGCCGTCTCCAATACGTAAGCGAACAGTGCGCGCAGGATCGTTGGAAATATATCCTTGGAAAATCTGAAAAGAATGGCGGGCAGAAAGCATAGCTTGCTTTGGATCGTTTACCAAAAATTTACGCTCGATTTCAACCATTTGCTGCTGGATCAAAAATAGCGTTTAGTGTCGCGGCAAGACGCAGTCCAGCATCTAACAACTGCTTGCGGACCGTTTCGAAATTTTGATAGTGATAAACATACCCAAGCCTGCTGCCTTGTGGGGTTTTGTCATAAAGCGTATTTGCTAAGTCTTGGGATTGGTTAACCCAATCCAATAAGGGTGCTGCCATGATCTCTCCTTTTTGTTCGGGGGTGTGCTTGGGCAAGTGTGCTGCCAATTCGCTGTAGCTCATGTTATAATGCTCAATTAGATCTGTGTCCCATAATCTGTGGAGGTTGGTACGCTTGCCAAACCAAAAAAGATCAATGCTGTTTCCTCCTCTATCTTCCTTTCTCCCGGCATGAAAAGGCTGGTGAATATCGCCTATAAAATGCACCAATAACTTTAGATGAAACGTTTTGTCTTCTTTTGATGAAGATGGGTTTTTAAGAATTTCTATACAGCTTTGAATGGCCGTTACGATGTCGCCTTTGGGGTTTTTGTTCGCTTCACTATAGCGTGTGTTTTGATCCATGTTGACGTAATGCCATGGGGCCAGGTGGCCGTAGCGATCGTCAGATCGAATTTCATCGGCATAAGTAGAAACAAAGGCCAGTGACATGCCGCCTAAAAGGGCGTTCACTTGCTCGGCTGCTTTTGGGGTTAGGTGTTTTTGGGCGACCGCACCAATTGCTCGATGCCCTGTACTACCCCACACCTCCGCATAGGTGTTTTGTAGCGTTACTAAAAAAAGAAGCGGTATAAATAAGATTGAATTCGTTTTCATAAAACAAAGCTACAGAATTCCTCGTATTATGGTTGGTCGGTATTTGTCACTCAAAAAGTCTATACCAAGTGTAAACTGGTGAAATCCTGTATTGTTAATTTTTATATTTCCAATCCCGACAGTATATGCATATGAAAACGTCCAGTTTTGATGTTTTGCTCCTGCTAAAAGGGTGAATTGGTTAAATGGTTCACTGTAAGCTGCAGTGGCGTTGTTGGTTAGGGTGTCCGTAAGTCCTTTTCGGTAAGAAGTGCCTACCCATAATTGTGTCTGGCGAATGTTGTGGTGTGATTTAAGGCTCACATCAACGTTAGGGCGGTCTACGTATTGAATATAATCAACCAAAAAGGAGGGCTCCAAAGCCCATTTAGGTTTCAATTCAAAAAAGTTTCCTGCCGATACCAAAAAACGTATGGGGCTTTCAAGTAGTACCTGGTCGCTGATATCCTTCCCCACAAAAACTAAATTTTGTACGGTAATATGGCTATAAAATGATACCCAATTATATGTCATACCAACATCTACATACATACTTGAGCTATTGACTTGACCTCCTTTTACAATGACCTCAGAGGAAGTAGGAAAAGTGGTTTGGTCATGTTGATGAAAAGAGCCGCCTACCGATAACCCAAATGAGAGCTGATTGATATCCGCTACATCTCTGTAGGTGTTGATGTGATGTGCATATGTAGCCTGAATTCCAGTCCTAGACTGAAAACCATTTTTGTCATTGAAAAACAGGCCACCAATCCCTGATTTATCTCCAACCCTAGCGTGCACATTTAATGTTTGCACAGAAGGGGCGTTTGCGACTTCCAACCACTGTGTTCTAAAAGAAGTCCTGATCTTCATCCCCTCATAGTGAGCACCTGCCATTGCTGGGTGTAATATGTAATAATTATCGGTTAGATAATCCGAATATATGGGCATGCGGTATTGTGCAGTTGCTGTCGCAATAAGCATCAAAAAAAGAGCGGTATACTCGGTAAATAGTTTTTTCTTATTCGACATGTAAAGAATTCATTACATTCGTGCAAGTTACATAAACCTATGCTAAAGTTGCTTCGTAACATCTTGTCTATTTGCATAACAGCTTTTTATTTGTGCCTCCCTACATCGTTATTTGGACAGCTCAGTAAAGTCCATTACATTCCTCCTATATCTGTGACGACTCAAATATCAAACAGTGAACCAAATGACCAGTTTATTTATATTTCAACCCCAAGTATTAATCCAATCACTGTTGTAATAAAACCAATTGGAGCTGCGCGAACAGATTACATTTATAAAACAATCTCAAATAGCAACCCTGATTATTTTGATATAAGAAATCGTAATACTATTGGGATGTGGAGTACGCAACTAGTAATTCCTGAGTCCCTAGGAGCAGGTATTCTTAGTGATAAGGGGTATATTATTGAGGCTGAAAAGCCCATTTATGTTTCTGTTCGCCTTCAAAGTCAGGCGCAAGCTGGGGCTATTGTAAGTAAGGGTAGCGCTGCGCTTAGTTCTTCTTTTTTGTTTGGTGCATTTGTTAATGATGTTACCCCTATTGTCACAGAATACAACAGTTTCTTCTCTGTAATGGCCGCTGAAGATGACACCGATATAACCGTTGTCTTTCCAAAATCGGTTAAACTTCACAACTATACAGGAACGTATCCTGTTACATTTAAACTTCAAAAAAATGAAAGCTATGTCGGTATTTTGCGCATATCAGAAGACACAAATAACACTGATGGTCTTATTGGCGGCAGCTTAGTCTCTAGCAAAGATGTGGTTGTCATTTCAGGAAGTTCTACCGGAACTAATGGCCCTGGAAACGGTCATGACTATGGCATTGATCAATTGGTTGGTACCGAAAATGCTGGGGAAGAATTTATCTTCATTAGAGGAGAGGCGCCTGACTTTTACAATGATACAGAAAACATTGTGTTAGTACCTTTAAACACTGGAACAACATACAGTATTAATGGCGGTGCTGCAATCCCTATTACAGGAGCTTATACCTTAATTGAAGGTAGTAATTATAACAGCAATAAAAATATGTATGTGGTTACTTCAGGTCCCGTAATGGCATATCAAGGCGTTGGGGGGGTAAGCCCAGATCCGTCAAATCACGAGCCCAACCAAGGAATGTTTGTTGTGCCGCCAATAAGCTGTTCCGCAAAGGGAGGCATTAACAATATCCCATTTATTAACCGCATTGGAAATAACAACCACAGTGGTGCAATTGGAATTGTTGCAGAAAAAGGAGAAGATGTCTTGCTAAATGGCACGTTGCAGACAAACCCTTTGAATACAGATAATCCTAAGTATGTTACCTATCGTATATCTAACCTTAACCAAAACCTGTATGAGGTAAGCAGTGCTGGGGAATTGTATGTTTCTTATTATACCTATTCTAGTTTTGCTACTTCTGGAGGGTTTTATTCTGGGTTTCAATCTGCTCCTGAGTTTGATTTTAATCTAAACCTTGTTGCTTTAGGGACCTGTATTCAAAACAGCTTAGTGCTAAACGCAACCAATTTAAGCGGGCTGGATTCTTACAGTTGGTGGTATAATCCTTCGCAAGAAGCCGAAATTACCCAATGGCAAGAGATAACAACTAATGCAAACCTAAGTTCCATAACGCCAACGCAAGTGGGCTGGTACCAACTACGCGGGGTTTACAGTTGCGGATCAAATACTGAAAACTTGAATTCGCAAGTAATTTTTATAGGAAATTGTCCCGATGACAAAGACAATGACGGAGTGGTAGACAACTTAGATTTAGATAAGGATAATGATGGTGTCCTAGATCGTTTTGAGAGTGGTGGAGATATCATCCCTGATTTTACAGACCCTAATATCCCATTATTGCCAAGTACTACCGATAAAAACATTTCGCTTCCTTCAGCGTACCGTGTGTCCGCATCCTTAAACACTGATACAAATGGTGTTCTTTCTGGAGACAACCTGGGCAACATAACTTCGCAACTAAATGCCAGCTCAAAGGCTACGAATAGCTTCGAGTTGAATTTTACCGAGCCAACTACCGTTAGTATTGTCTTTCCTCAAAACCCGAATTACGTTGAAAATGAAATTATCACAGTAAGTACTATCGATTCCAACAAAACGATTTCCCTTATAAATACATCCGATGAGCTTCTAGTAGACACCAACTATGATTCCGCTTATGAATCTGGAGTACAGTATTTTACCAACAATCGCGTTAGTGTTAAATATTCGCCTAGTGCTACAACACTTAACAATTCTGAGTTTATTTCAAGTTCCCTTACCAACATTAAGATTACCCATACACTTGAAAATGTTACCAAAGACGGTGAGCTTAGTTTTCAACTAAAGATAATCGATCATCCCATTGACACTGATAGCGATAATATCCCAGACCACTCCGATTTGGATAGTGACAACGACAATTGTTTTGATGTTGCTGAGGCAGGGAATGAAGACCCAGACAACGATGGTTTAGCTGGTGCAAGTCCCATATTCTATGATCCAACAAACGCTGCGTCAACTGCCGATGTTCGGGGGCGAGTGTTTTATTCAGGCTATGATTTTAACACCCAGCCTTTGGACAATGACAATAACAACATTTACGACTTTCAAGAGACAGGAGCGCCTGCTGTACTCTCTGAAGATTTTGCTGTCTCTAATGCTGTGTTGTGCGAAGGAGAATCACTCTATTTAGTGTTTAAATCTACTGACGCTGAAAATGTTATGTGGGAAGTAGATTTAGATTTAGACGGCGTTTTTGAATCTGCAGACGCATTAGGTACAATCACCAACAACGCTGACACCTATATCTTTGAGATTAACAGTGCTACAACAGCACTGGATCAATCCGTTTTCCGAGCACGGCTAAGTAAAAACACCTATGCTTGTACTACAGACACGCAGCTATTTACGCTTAATGTAAATGACAATACCACGAAACCTAACCTCGACCCATTAACTGTTGTGTGTAAAGGAGCAACTGTAGCTGACTTGAATGTCCCAAATGTGGTTTGGTATACTGCAGCTACGGGCGGAAGCCCTCTTGCAGACAATACAATCTTGGCACACAACAATACATATTTTGCAGCATCTGTTTTAAACGGGTGCATTGGTGAATTAAGAAGCGAAACCAAAATAGTTGTTAATGATCCTGAAATTCGCACCCTTTCGGGCATTACCACTTTCTGCACGGGGGAAACAGTTACGCTTTCACTTGATACAAATAAAATTTTACCCTCTCCAGATGATTTTGCACGTATCAATGACTTGGTGTATATAGAAAATACTGCCGGTCCAGTGCAATACGATAATGGGTTTTACTACACGCAAAAAGGCATCAAAACTGGTGTGCTGCCTATTACATGGCCTACAGCAAAAGCACTTGGTGAATCTATCGTTGGCGCTACCATGTACGTCATAAATAGCGCTGCAGAAGAAAATATCGTATATCAAGGCCTACAGCACATGGGGCTTATAGGGAGCGATAATATTGCTTTTTGGTTAGGGTTGTTTCAAGATCGAAACGCAAGCGATTATAGTGAGCCTAACGGCGGTTGGTATTGGGTAGATGGAACACCCTTAACTTATCAAAATTGGTTTAATAACGAACCTAATGATTATAAGTCTGCCGGGAATAGTTTTTCGGGAGAAGATTACGGGCAATTTGAATTCGGCAATTTTGGCAAATATTGGAACGACATGAGTTTAACCGATGGTTCGGGCCAATCATATCCCCTTTTTGAATATAAAGCACAAACCAATATTGAATGGTTTAACGTTAAAAATGGAGTGGAAACACCAATAGCGGGTACTGCCAACAGCAGCCAACTAGAGGTCTCACCAATAGAAACAACCAACTACTTCGTGCGTGTTACCACCAACGGGGTCGTTTGTGATTCTGAGCCATTTACTATTACTATTAATCCGTTACCTACTGCGAATATTGTGCTTGATGCAATTGAAATCTGTGTTGATAGTAATAACGGATCTATCACATCAACAGACCTAAAAGGCTCTTTTGACCTAACAAGTGAAGAGGCAACTATTCTGGGTGGTCAAAGTGATACAAATCATACCATAGTATATTACACAACTCGTGATGGCGCAGAAAAGGAAACTTTGGCAGCAAAAATTCAAACGCCTGCCGCCTATATGAACACATCAAATCCGCAAACCATTTACTATCGTGTTACCAATACAGACACAAACTGTATTAGCGATGTCGGAGAATTAAGTATCATGGTGCATGCCCTTCCATATACAATAACTATCCCCGATGTTGAAGCGTGTGATGATTTGGATAGTGGTAGCGATGAAGATGGTGTTTTGCTTTTTGATCTTACAAAGCAAACAGCAGCTATAGAAGCATTGTTAGGCAGTACGTCGCAATGGTCTATAAGCTATCATGAAACTGTCGCAGATGCTGAGGCAAATAATGCCATAACAGAGTACACTACAAAAACATCCGACAACGGTACAAAAACGATTATTGTAAGACTAGAAGATAATGGAACAGGTTGCTACCGCACAGATAATAAGCTTGACTTAATCGTTCTAGAATTACCTAAAATTAATAACAGCAGTTTATTACGAGAGCAATGTGACACAGACTCAGACGGTATTGTACAAGACAACCTAACGTTGTATAACGACATTTTCTCCACCAATCACCAAAACGAGGTTTTTACTTACTATACTGATGCAGCGCATAACAATCAAATTATAAATCCAACGGAATTCTATAATACTTCAATGAATCAAACGGTATATGTGAAAATTACCAACTCTAATGGGTGTGAACGCACCTTTAATCCTGCTACTGGCGATCCACTAACCATAAAACTTCGTGTGCGGACCAGTACCATTAAAAATACTTTCTTAGAAACATACTACGCCTGTTTAATTCCTAGTGTCAAAACAAATACCGGCATTAGTACTTTTGATAAAACTGTTTTTGCTGATTTGAAAGCCGCTTTAATAGCTGAACATCCCGCTTTTGCAAATAATAATGTGACAATCCTGTTTTTTGAAACCGAATCCGATGCCGCTTCTAAAATAAATCCTATTGATATATCAAAAGATTATGTTAACAGCACTCCAAATAGTCAGGAAATTTGGGCGGCTGTTGATGCAAATGGATTTACACAAACTACGTGTTTAGGGCTCAAACAAGTTGCCTCTTTTGTTGTAGAGCCGCTAGCTATACTTCATCCCGTTTCTATTTCGCGCCAATGTGATGGGGATAGCCCAAAAGATTTAGATTCTCAGGACGGGCTTTTCCCTTTTGACACCAGTACAGTGATGTCTCAATTACTGCTTACCCAAGATCCCGCTAACTATGAAATAACATTCTACGATGAAAATGATACCGTTATCAGCACAAATGGATTCCCGGCAGAATACCTGAGCGCTTCTCAGTCAGTCCGTGTTGTGGTTGAAAATAACCCTTCCTATGTATCGCCTTCGTGTTATCAAGAAGCTTTTTTCATGTTTACTGTTGACGATAGCCCCGAAATTGGCAAATACAATTTACCGGCAAAATGTGACAATGACGACGGAATTTTAGACGGTATGGCCGATTTTGATACAAGCCGTCTCAATACAGAGCTTCTTGACGGGCAAGTCAATATGGAAATTCTGTTTTTACAACGCGATGGGTTGGGGAATGAAACCATAATTGGCAACAGCTTGCCTAACCCCTTTACTACAAAAACAACAACTGTTATAGCGCAAATTTATAATCCATCAAATACCACATGTGTTGCTGAAGAGACCATTATATTTCAAGTTAATGAAAACCCTGTTTTTGATTTGCCATCAACGCAGGTGTTCTGTACCAATTTGGGGACTGATCTTATTCAAATTAATAATCAAGGTGGTTCCTACACTTATGCCTGGACGCTTAACGGCTCGCCTTTTGCCCAAACCTCTACAAGCATAACTATTACTAGCGGGGGTACTTATGAGGTTACGGCAACAAATACTTCAACGGGATGTGAAACAAGTAAAACTATTGTAGTAGATGAATCGGAATTTCCGCTTTTTGCCCTTGACGATTTGACCGTGTTTGACTTAACTGGGGAGGGCAGCAACAGAATTGAAGTGCTGACTGGAATTGGCGCACTTGGAATTGGCGACTATGAGTTCTCATTAGATGGAGGTCCTTATCAAGATAGTCCTGTTTTTGAAGACGTACAGCCTGGTATACACCAAGTCTCCGTTAGAGATAAAAACGAATGTGGAACAAAAAGTATCGATGTTTCTGTAATTGGCTATCCGCTTTATTTTACGCCAAATGGTAACGGTAAAGACGATAATTGGCAGGTTTTAGGAGTCAACGCAGTATTCCAGTCGCAGTCATTGATTTATATTTTTGATCGACATGGAAGGCTATTAGCGCAAATTACAACCGATGGCCTAGGCTGGGACGGCACCTATAACGGCTCCCCTATGCCTGCGGATGATTACTGGTTCAGGGTAAAATTAGAAGATGGTCGGACGTTTACCGGGCATTTTAGTTTGATAAGATAAGTGAAAAGGAAACCAACAACTGTATTTAGTGAATGGGCAGCAACCGGTCGAGACGAACCTATGGCCAAAGGGCACGAGGTGGCTGTAAACAATATGCTTGAGTATTCGCTAAAAGACCAAAAAAACTTCAGCTTTATAGATGCCGGGTGTGGAAACGGATGGGTTGTGCGGCTGGTAAAAGCACACAACGGCTGTGCTGCTGCCGCTGGTGTTGATGGTGCACAGAAGATGATTGAAAAAGCGCTGTCTATTGATCCTACGGAAGCGTATCACCATGCTGATTTAAATAAATGGGTTCCAAATGAAAAAGTAGATGTTGTACACTCCATGGAAGTAGTATATTACCTATCGGATCCAAAAGCCTTTATCGCTATGGTGTATAAAGACTGGCTAAACAAAGACGGGCGCCTGATTGTGGGGCTTGACTTTTACAAAGAAAATACGGTTTCTCACTCTTGGCCTGAAGACTGCGGGGTTTCCATTATGCAACTACTCCCCGAAGCAACTTGGATCCGTTTTTTTAAAGACGCAGGGTTTGCTGAGGTGGACGCTTGGCGTGTTGGTGCTAAAGAACAATGGGCAGGAACCTTGGTCATTACAGCAGTTAAAAAAACATAACTTTACAATATGGAAAAAGGCATTTTAATTTTAATGGGGACATTTGTTCTTGTATGGATTCTACATATTGTTTCTATGAAGACAATGAAATTGTCAGAAACTAAAAAAACACGCTTTCGAAAAATCTTTTGGTATTGCTACGGAATCCTTTTTATGTTAAGTGGAGGTATTAATCAACTTGAAAAGGAAACGTTTCATTGGAGTTTTAGCCTACAGTTCATAATAGGGTTGGTAATTGTAGTTCTAACCGTATTAGGGAAAATAGAAACAAAAACGAAACAGGGTTAGCCCTTTGTCCCTCAATCTTGAAGTAGGAGAAAAAAACAAAAAACCCCTCCGTAAAGAAGGGGCGTGTTGGTGGTCCCACCTGGGCTCGAACCAGGGACCAACTGATTATGAGTCAGCTACTCTAACCAACTGAGCTATAGGACCCGATGGGCAAAAATACACAATAATTTATCAGTTCATCATCTGTTGTAAAACATTTTTCTGTACTCTTAAATAAACCTAAACCATTGGAAATCCTATCCCTCTGGCGTTGAAAAAGGAATATTAGAATCAAAAAGGGCCTGCACGAGTTGATCAAAAACAACCGCTGCTTTCTGCATATGTGAAGCCTCAAGTGTTGGCAATACCTTACCTCGGGGCGATGCCTTTTCTCCTACATAAAGTACGCCTTTTTTATACTGCTTAAGGGCAATTATGCCCGCTTGTACGGCTGGATTACCCGGGTTATGCGTGTTCCAAAGCATCGCGTACAAAAGCAACTGACGAGCCTGGCCGCGATCCGGGTCATAAGCCAAATCCGTCCAATTCATAATGCCTAAATCTTGTGTCTGCCCTGTTTTATAATCCAAAACACGAACGTTTCCATTGTGCCTATCCACCCGATCAACCGTTCCTTTAAACGTAACGGGAGCGTCAATCCCCGCGACCGTTAGCGTCATGGCTAGTTTTTGCTCCAAGGCTATAATTTCAATTACATCCCCCGCCTGAATATCTCCCTGCTCTTGAGTAATCAAGTTCTGAATATTTCTTTTTATGGCGGCCAAGGCAAGCACATTCTTTCCCGATATCTTTTGAGGGTGTTCGCGTTTAACCATCTCATCAACAACACGGTCCACACGGGCAATCATTTCCTTGCAATCCGCTTGGGTGAGTTGCTTGCCCACATGAGGCGTATAAAGCCCTTCCAAAGCGTTGTGAATTAGTGTGCCATAGGTTTTATGCGAAAAAAAAGTTTCAAGCTCGTCTTCTTCTCGTAGCCCCAACAAATAGCGCTTGTAAAAAGCATATCCGTCTTTTACGAACACATTTAATCCCGAAGGTGAAAAGCCAACCTTGGCAAGCTCCGCTAGCTTTTCCATCACTGCAGCTGTTTTTGGAACACTTTTATGGCTGCTCGGCGGTAGAACGAAAGGCACTTCTTGAGTGTGCTCTTGCCAGTTATGCGCTTCTGGACAATCAAATGCCCATTGTCTTATAAACCTACTGCGCTCGCCGACTTGGATACCATCTGTAGTACCGTTATAAAACAGCTTGACATTGGAGGCGCGATACATGAGGCGATAAAAATGATAGGTGAAAATGGCATCCTGCTCATCTTGCGTAGGCAATCCAAACGCCTTTTTAACTTCATAAGGAATCCAGGAAGGCTGTTCGCTTTGTCCCGGCAGCAGGCCCTCATTAACACCTGCCATCAATACGTTTTCAAAATCAATTGCTCTTGTTTCCAAAACGCCCAATATTTGTAATCCTTCTAATGGTGCGCCAACAAAATTTAATTTTTGTCCAGCACTCAATTGGCTGTACAGGTTGCGGAGTAAGGAAAAGGAAAATACTTGATTCAACGTTGCTGCTGATTCTTTAATTTGACTCAACAACACCATTAACTTCTCTACGGCTAGACTGTATGCTTGTTTTATCGCTTGACTTTGTTGGACGTCATAAAACAACGGCAATACTTCTAACATGTCGGCTACCCATTGGTCTGCTGTTCCGTTTAATCTAAATAATGTATCAATTCTTGCGTGAGCAGCCTTGGGAACTATGGCTTTTATAAAGGTAGTATCTACATATCCCCGATGGTCTTTTTTTGCCTGTTCCAATACGGCGTCTAAACTTGACGCTGAAGATGTAAATAGGGCCTTGGTTTCTGGCATAGAAAGAACGCTTTCCACATCTGCAAAATAAAAGCCTTTAGCTGTTTGACGAAGTGCCATTTTTAAAAGCGCATTAACAAATATGGCTGTAGGGTGCTGGTCAAGAGGAAACCCCATGGTAATATTCAGCTTTTCAATTGATGGGGGAAGGGCATATAGCAACGGCATAAGTAAAGACTCGTCAGCAAGGACAACTGCTGTTTTAGACCAATCCTGCTGTTCATCCATCTTAGCCAATAGGGCTCCTATTTCTTTGGCCTGCCCTACCTGTTGCTGTACTTCTGTTACCGCTATGTTTTTAGGTGTGTGAAAAAGCGTGTGAGCTTGATCAAAAGGCTGTTGTTTATACTCTGGCCAGCTTGAAGTATAGCCCCGAATAAAACGCCCTGCTTGATGTAATTCGTCACCAAGCATCTGCTTGTCAATATCCCAAAAAACCTGTGCGCGCCCTTGTGTAAGTAGCTCGCGAACTATAAAGATTTCACTTGGGCTTAAAGCATTGAACCCACAAAACACAAATTGGGTTTTTGAGTTGTGTTGTAGGAAGGTTTCCAAGAGTTCTGTTGACATGCGATAGCACATCCCAGGCGTTGTTTGTCCACTTTCTTCAAGGCGATGCATAAATTCGTAATACATGTCTGGAAGGCGTTTCCAAAACGCCCTATAGTCTTGAATTATTTTGTCTTGTGCTTGTCCCCATGCCCTAATTTCGTGTAAGGATGACATGTAGGAGAAAAAATCCTTCCGGTCCACCAAGTATTGATCTATGGTGTTTAGGTCTTTTAGCAAAGGGGTAGACCATCCTAAAAAGGTTTCAAAGCTGTTGGGGGTGTCCTTTTTATCAATTGATGTGCAGTAACTCTGATAAAGCGCCTGTTGCTGCTCTAGATCCGTGGCGGGTTTTAGCGTACTTATGGCCACCACAAAATCATCTATACTAAAGGACTGTGGAAGAATAAGAGGGCCTTCAAGAGCTGCTGTGAGTTCTTTTTGAAGAAAGAGTTGTGCCCTCCGGTTTGGCAAAACGAAACACATGTTTTCCCAATCGGGTTGTTGTGTTTTTAGCGTTTGTACAACATTTGCTAAAAAAGAATTCACCATGCTCTAAAATAAAAAAACGCGGTGAAATCACCGCGTTTTGTTTATGATAATAGTGTAATTATGTTTAGTTCACTACTTTGAACTCTACACGACGATTAATTGCACGACCTTCTTCAGTGTCGTTGCTTGCTTTTGGCATAGACTCCCCAAAAGCTTTAGTGCTCAAACGATTGGCGTCAACGCCTACGTTAACCAAGTAGTCTTTTATAGAAGTCGCGCGGTTGTTGGAGAGTGGGTTATTGAAAGACTCTTCACCTGTATTATCTGCGTGACCTTCAATGCTAATGTTTGCATTGCTGTTGGCCAACAAAACTTTAATTACCGTAGAAAGGCGTTGAACATCAGCAGAATCAATATTATACTTTTCTAGGTCAAAGTTAATGTCATAATCCCCTAGCATAGAAAGTGGATATTCTGGACAACCGTTGTTAGATGCAGGGCCTGCTACTGCTGGGCACTTGTCATCTTTATCAGCAACACTGTCGCCATCTGCATCTGGACAGCCGTTCATAGCTTTGCTCCCTGCTGCGTTTGGACATGCGTCATCTGCATCTGTAATACCGTCGCCATCTGCATCCGGACATCCATTTAAGGCTGCAACTCCGGCCACATTAGGACATGCATCGTCTGAATCCTTGATGCCATCGCCGTCTGCGTCTGGGCAACCGTTTAGAGCGGCTAAACCAGCTGTAGTTGGACAATCGTCATCACTGTTTTTAATGCCATCGCCGTCGTCGTCTGGACAACCGTTAAGGCTTTCTAAACCGGGAACTTCTGGACATTCGTCTACGCTGTCTTTAACACCGTCTCTGTCGGTGTCTCCGTCGCCAAATGCAAACTTAAGGCCTGCAAGATGTTGAAAGTGGTGGCGTCCTCCACCATTGTTACTTATTAAACGATCAAGTTCTTTAGAATACATTTTATACGTTGTCTTGACCGAAAGGGCAATTGAGCTGTTGAACCAATAGTTTATTCCTGCTCCTGCATAGATAGAAAAGAAGTCTTCCTCAGCGGCAGAAATACCTGAAAGGCGTCCTGCATAACCTAGTCCTGCTCGTAGCGTTGGTTCAAATTTTCCTAGGTCAATTACTTCCCTTGAAGTCAAAGAAGCCCCTAAGTCTAAACTATGGTACAAATCATCTCCTCCTGCCTTGCGGTCAATACTGTTAATTGTTGCAGCAAGATCAACAGAAAATCCTGAACCAATATATCTTGAAATTTCAAGGTAAGAGAAGTTTGGGGAAAGGCTTAAGTCTTCTTCAACAAAGCTTCCTGTTTGGAATAAGTCAACAGCGTTAGTACCAACTGTTATGCTCCATGGGTCGCTATCGTTCTGTGCATACACAGCAGAAGAAAACAAAGCCATCATAAACAATGTGAATATATAATTTTTCATGTTTGTAGATTAATAATTTATGCGAAAATACTAAACTTCTTTGAAAATAAGGTTTTTTCCACAGTAAACCAGCAATTTTTGTTTAACGTTATGCCCTTGTTGGGCTAAACAAGAGGCGTACTCTTGAAGCTGAATCGTATGACTCTCATGATGCTTTCCCGTTTTATAATCTAGCAATAAAACATTTTTCTCTGGTGTAATAACAAAGCGGTCGGGGCGCAATAATTCTCCTTTTGAAGTGAAAAGAGCACGCTCTTTATAGGGAGTGTTAGCAGGGTCAAAAAAAGCGGTTAGTTGTTCATGAGAAACTATCTCATGTACGTTTTTACGTAAATCCCCATATTGTGTTATTCCCAGCCGCTCTTTTGCATTAGACTGGCTAAGGGCGCGATCCAAATCTTGAGGGACATCTACTAGTCCCATAACCTCGTGGAGTACCGTCCCAAATAGCGCTTCTGCTGATTGAACAGACCTTTCTGCTACAACACTTGTCGCTTGAGCTAGATTAAAGGTAAACGCAGTTGTTTTCGCAATTAAATCTGATGTCTTAGGAGCTTGTTTTGACCGAGTGCCATAAATAACCCCTTGATTGTTAAGCTCTGGGATAATCCTTGCAAAAATATCCGGCAGTCCTTTTGGTGGAGATGCTATATTCCCTTTTTGCGTAATAATATGAAGTTCTTCTATAGGCCTTGTCATCCCTACATAAAGCGTGTTTAAGGTGTCCATAAATGATTGGGCGTAGTAGGTTTCGTAGGTTTGCTTTGCCCCTTCGCCAAGCTTGGTAAGGTTTTGAGATATAGGAAGTAACATTTCTTTAAAGGGTGTATAGGCGCCTTCAGGAAGAGGAAACCAGGCCAAGTTGTTGTTTCCTTCAATCCATTTGCTGTCTGAAAAGGGCAAAATGACTACTGGAAATGCCAACCCTTTAGCCTTATGTGTGGTCATGATTTTGACCGCATTTCTATTTTCGGGCGGCCGAACGGTCCAATGTTCTTTGTTTAACTCCCAATGTGAAATAAGCTCTATTGGTGTGCCCTCTCTGTTACCTTGCCATTTTAATACTTCGTCTAAAAAGGCTTGAATATGTGCTGTTAATTGTGTTGTCAGCGAAAGCGCCCATACCGCATATTCTAAAGCAGCATAAATGGGTAGCTGGTTAAATGTTCTCAAATCAAATTTTTGATTCGATAATGACAAAAGCACCTGTCTTAAGGGGTGTCGCATTTGTTGAATTGTCCAATCAAAGGGGTTGGGCTGCAAAAGGGCAAAATGTTCTAGAACAGCATGGCGGTTTATCTTGCTTTTGGGCGCTACACGCAATTTTACTAGGTTCATTAAAAACTGAACCGCTGGACTTTGTGATACAAGCAAAGACTCCGATGATGTAATTTGAATTCCTGCCTCTGTGAGTGCTTTGGCAATCTGTACGCCTTGCTTGTTTTTTCTTACTAAAACGCAAATGTCTTCAAAACCATAGCCTTGTTCTAAGCAGTCTTTGACGCGGGCAAGTACTTGGGCTTGATACGCCACTATACGCTCTTCATTGTTTTTGCCTTCTACCGTTGCAATCGTAACATAGCCCCCGCTTTTGCTGTTTGCTTCTTGATTACACGACTTTGCATAAAGCTCCTGCTGAGAGGGCAGAGGCAAAAACGTAGATGCTTTGGAAAAAAAATCATTATTAAAAGAAACGATTTTAGGCAAGCTTCTAAAGTTTTTTGGGAGACTTTCTACTTCGGGGGCTATGGTAAAAGGTACTTCTTTATTGGCCAAGGCCATAAACTGCTCTGGGTGCCCACCGCGCCATCTATATATAGATTGCTTTGCATCGCCCACAAGAACCAAAGATCCTTGTCGTTCGCTGTCTTCCAAGGCGTGTGAAAACAAGGGGTGGAGGTTGGCCCACTGTAGTGAAGACGTGTCTTGGAATTCGTCTACAAAAAAATGTTGGAAACGCACACCAAGTCGTTCATACATAAAGTGGGTATCTGTATCTTTAATTGCGTCTGATATCAACTTATTAAAAAACCCTAACAGCTGATTGTTTCGCTCATCTTGTAAGGCCGATACTCCCTGGCCAATGTGTTGTATGAGCGACAGGGGAACCACATTCCTGCGGAGTAAGTTTAATAAAACTAGCTGGCGCCAATATTGTGTGTATGTTTCCAGAAGTGCTATCACTCTGTCTTGAATGCTGCCAAATGTGTCTCGCTGCTGATCCGTGGCGCTTTTTTTTAAAAACGTTCCTGTTTCGAGGCCTTTCGATAAGGTCGTGTTGAGCATTTCCTTGGGCCATTGCCCATCTGCCAGCAGTGTTAACAGCTTAGGTAACGATTCGTGAGGGAAAAGCGTTGCCGAAATTTGTAAGTCCTCAAATGCTAGAAGCAGAGCCTTTGACGCTGCTTGAATGGGATCCAGTATGGTTTCTATTTGAGTTTTTAATTTCTGATTTAGGGCTACAAACGCTTTCATCGGGACTGCTTCCAAGTCTACCAGCGACTGCATATGATTTTCGTTTAAATACATTTGAGCAATCGTATTTAACTCCTCAGTAATGTCCCAAGACTTTAAATCGTCTGATTTTTGCAATACGTAATTAACCAAAACTCGGGTCAGCGCTTTATCTTCACCTGCCTTGCTAAGCACTTGCTCCACGACTTCTGTCATAAAAGACTTGCCGTCTAAGGCGACTTCAAAACGCGCATTGATTCCTAAATCGCGGGCAAAGGTTCGGATAATCTTATGTGTTAGCTTGTCTATGGTAGCTATCTGAAGCTGTCCAAAGTGATGTAAAATATAACGGTACGCTTTTTTTGATCGCTGATGTAACTGATCGTCTGTTATGCCACACATTGCTGCCACCTCCAAAAACATACTGTCCTCCCTGTCTGGCGTTGATTTTGATGCAAAAGAAGCTAGGTGAAATAACATGCGGGATTTCATTTCTTGTGCGGCCTTGTTGGTAAAGGTAATGGCAAGCAAGCGTCTTACTTGTTCTGGATGGTTGCTGTTAAGCAACCGAAATAGAAAAGAGCGCACAAGCGTATGGGTCTTTCCAGATCCTGCCGAAGCATTATAAATAACAAAAGGAGGTGTGGCTATGCTTGACAAGGCAATTGGTCTTTATCAGAACTAAATATAGGAATATATGTGTAACTTTGTGCGATATAAAATATAAACTATGGCTTTTAAACTTCCTTCTCTTCCTTACGCAGCTGATGCGTTGGAACCCCACATTGATGCAAAAACAATGGAAATCCACCACGGAAAACACCACAATGGTTATACCTCCAAACTAAATGCGGCCGTTGAAGGCACGGCACTTGAAGGCAAATCAATTGAAGAAATTTTAGATGGGCTTGATATGAGCAACGCTGCCGTTCGCAACAATGGCGGAGGCTACTACAACCACTGTTTGTTTTGGGAAATTATGGGCCCAGATTCAGGGGAAATGTCTTCTGAACTACGTAGTGCAATTGATGCAGCATTTGGTTCTTTCAACATGTTCAAAGATGCTTTTTCAAAAGCAGCTGCCACACAGTTTGGCTCAGGATGGGCATGGTTGTGTGTGCACGGCGATGGCAAATTAGAGGTCTGTTCTACGCCTAATCAAGACAATCCGCTGATGAAAAGCGTCGGCTGTGGGGGAACTCCCATACTTGGATTGGATGTTTGGGAGCATGCTTATTACCTAAATTACCAAAACAGACGCCCAGATTACATTGAAGCCTTTTTTAAGGTTGTCAACTGGTCTGAAGTTAGTAAACGCTACGCAGCGAACTAAAAATCAACACGTTATAAAACAGAAAAGAGGGCTTTTAAGCCCTCTTTTTTTGTGTAAAATAAAAAAGGTGGAAAGAATCCACCTTTTTTGCCCCAAATCTTACCATGAACTTAACCTACTTATGTTATGGCTTTGCTAATATACAAACAGAATTTACAAATCAAAGCAAAATTTAATTTTTTTTTAAATTTCAATAAGCGCGACCCGTATTCCCCTCATAAAAATTGATGTAGGCTTGGTTAACAACCTTGTTCCCGCCATCCGTAGGATAGTTGCCTGTGAAATACCAATCGCCTTTGTTTTCAGGACAAGCCTGGTGCAAATTTGCAACAGACTGAAAAATAACATCTACCTCCGCATTGATGTCTTTGGTGCGTAGCATAACCGAAATTTGTTTTGATATCTCCTCGTCTGTAAATTGATCATACAGCGGCTTAACATGGTTTTGAATATCAGCTACCTTGTCATTTATTGTCGCTTTTGCCTTCTCGTATACCGTTTTAAGCTGGGCTGTTTTGTTGTGTTTTTCAAGTAATGCCAGCATAGCCCTAAATGCAATTAAGTCTTCTAAGCGAGCCATATCAATACCATAGCAGTCTGGATATCGAATCTGTGGGGCACTGGAAACCACAACAATCTTTTTTGGTCCCAAGCGGTCTAATATTTTTAATATGCTCTTTTGCAAGGTCGTGCCACGAACAATACTGTCGTCAATAATCACAAGGTTATCGTCTTTGTTTACAGCACCGTAGGTAATGTCATAAACGTGAGCAACCAGGTCATCCCTGCTGCTGTCTTCAGTGATAAACGTGCGTAGCTTGACGTCCTTAAGTATAACCTTCTCTATTCTTGGTCTTGGAGATAACAACGCCTTTAAGCGGTCTGGGGAAAGGTTGTCTTCCTTGAGTATGGCAGCCTCTGATTGTTCAAGCATAAAATCTTGTGCCCGTTGAACAAGTCCGTAAAAAGACGTTTCGGCTGTATTTGGGATATATGAAAAAACGGTGTTCTTCAAGTCGCCATTTAGCGATTCGTATATTTTTGGAAACAAAAGGCGTCCAAGCGCCTTTCGCTCGTTGTAAATGTCCGCATCGTTTCCTCGAGAAAAGTAAATTCTTTCAAAAGAACAGGCCAGTCGTGAGGTTGGGGTATTAATTTTCGTGTGAGAAACCGTTCCTGCCTTCTTTATGATTATGGCGTGTCCTGGATGTATTTCTTGAATGGAATCCATGGGCACATTAAAAACCGTCTGGATGGCTGGGCGTTCCGATGCTACCACCACAACTTCATCGTCTTTGTAATAAAATGCGGGGCGAATCCCTGCAGGGTCGCGCAATACAAAAGAATCCCCATGGCCAAGTAATCCACCAATGACATAGCCACCATCCCAGTTTTTTGATGCTTTGCGTAAAATTTTGGCAATATTCAATCGCTTGGCAATTTCAGGAGAAGCCGCTTGCTTGTCAAAACCTTCTGTTTTAAGTTTTTTATAGAGCTTGGCCACAGAGTCGTCCAAAAAGTGCCCTATTTTTTCCATAACGGTAACTGTGTCGGCTTTTTCCTTCGGGTGTTGCCCTAAAGTAACCAGGTTTTCAAACAACTCGTTAACATTGGTTAAATTAAAATTCCCTGCTACAATAAGATTCCTGTGCATCCAATTGTTTTGTCTCAAAAAAGGGTGTACGCTTTCTATGGTGTTCTTGCCAAAAGTTCCGTAACGCAAATGCCCTAACATAACCTCGCCTACATAAGGGAAGGCGGATTTTAATGCTTCTGAAGACAAGTCTTTAGTGGGCAAGCTTTCCTCAACATTATTGATGCGAGCGTTGATGGTATTGAAAATGTCTTTAATGGGTTGGGGGTCAGAAGACCGTACACGGCTCATAAAGCGCTCACCTGGTGCCATATCGAGTTTAATGCTTGCAAAACCGGCACCGTCCTGGCCGCGATTATGCTGTTTTTCCAGCATCAAATACATTTTCTGAAGGCCGTAAAAAGAGCTGCCGTACTTTTCTTTGTAGTAATCTAGGGGTTTAAGTAGCCTAACTAGGGCTATTCCACACTCGTGCTTGATGGCATCACTCATTGGGCAAAATTAACTAAAATTATCATAGTCCGCTTTTAAATTACGACACTGTTCGTAGGCGCTCCAACTCTTGAAGCTGCGCTAAAAATTCTTCTTTTTGGGCAGAGACCAATCCTTCAGTTCCCATAGCCCCTACACAAAGAGATGCGGCCGCCGTGCCGTTTAAAATTCCTTGTTTGATCGCAGCTGCTGTAAGCTGGTCTTGTGCGGCTAGATGTCCTGATAATCCCCCTGCGAAACTGTCGCCTGCACCCGTTGGGTCTATCACTTGTTGTAAGGGAAGGGCTGGTGCATAAAAAGGCTGGTCTTTGTAAAACAGTAAGGCTCCGTGTTCTCCCTTCTTGATAATAACATAGGCTGGCCCTAGTTTGTGTATCCCTTTTGCAGCTGAAACCATATTTGCCTCTCCGCTTAATTGCATGGCTTCCTCGTCGTTTATGGTGATCACGTCGACCTGCTTGATAACCGCTAACAACTCATCCATGGCCACGTCCATCCAAAAATTCATGGTATCTAGCAACACCACGCGAGAAGGGTTGGGTTCAAGTTGGTTCAATACACTTTGTTGTACACTTGGAGCGAGATTGCCTAACATTACCACAGATGAATCTTTGTAGTGAGCGGGCACAACGGGATCAAAATCAGCTAGTACATTGAGTTGAGTGTCGAGAGTATCGCGCTTATTCATGTTGTCGTGATACTTGCCCTTCCAATAAAAAGACTTTTGCCCAGCAACCTTGGTTACACCCGAAAGATCTATCCCACGATCGGTAAGCAAAGAGGTGTATTCGCTTGTAAAGTCGTCGCCAATTACAGAAACAATTCCAATGTCTGCCGTTGCATAAGACGCTGCCAAACCAATATATGTCCCTGCGCCACCTAAAATTTTTCCTGAGGCATGTGTAGGGGTGATGATTTCGTCAAATGCCATTGTGCCTACGATAAGGAGCTTGTTGTTTTTCATGTGGTTTGTGGTTTATATCCCGTATCTTCTTTTTGGTGTTTTTGTTTGGATGCTGCTACTGCAAGGGCGTCGCATCTTTCATTTTGTGGGTGCTGGTTGTGGCCTTTGATCCATTTAATCTGTACTTTATGCTTTCTAAACACGATTAGAAAACGTTTCCACAAATCTTGGTTTTTTTGCTTTTTAAATCCCTCCTTCTCCCAACGAAAAATCCATTTTTTTTCAACAGCGTCACAAACGTATTTAGAATCCGTAAAAACGGTAATCTTAACCGGCGCTTCCTTTAACAATTCCAGGCCGACAATAACCGCCATGAGTTCCATGCGGTTGTTAGTCGTGTGCAGAAAGCCTTCTGCGTGTTCTTTTTTATAGTTGGTACCCGGAAGTTCTAAAATGAGCCCGTATCCGCCAGGACCTGGATTTCCTCGAGCGGCCCCATCTGTATAAAGGTGAACTTCTTTCATTGTTGGTCTAGCAATTGATGTATTTGTGGGGCAAAGTGTGCATGCTCCAGTTGATGTGTTTTGGCAGCTACTGCTGTTGCAGAGTCTGTCTTGGCTACGGCAGTATTCGCTTGAAAAATAACAGCTCCTTCGTCATAATGTTCATTGACATAGTGAATGGTAATACCTGTTTCTGTTTCGTTATTGGAAACAATTGCATCAAAAACGTGTTGCCCATACATGCCCTTTCCGCCATATTTGGGCAGCAATGCAGGATGAATGTTAATAATTTTGTTGGGAAATGCTTCAATATAGCTTTTGGGTATCTTCCACAAAAAACCTGCCAGCACAATGAGGTTGGGCTTAGCAGATAAAAGCTCTTCTAAGACTTCTTTTTGGTATTCGAGTCGATTAAAGACCCTAGTGGACACCCCAAGGCGTGCAGCACGGTCAATTACACCGGCGTTTGGGTTGTTGCAATAAATACGTTTTACGGCAGCAGTTTTAATGGCGTCGAAGTACGTGATTATTTTTGCCGCATTAGTGCCTGAACCAGAGGCAAAAACAACTATTGTTTTCAAAATATAGAATGCCTTTTTGCAAACTTACGCAATAAAAGTCGCTTAGCTGCAACAGTTTAAAATGCGTATTATTTAGAAAAAACATTTGTGAGCGTAAAAGTTTTTCTATTTTTGTCCGAAATAATAAAACCAAAATTATGTCTGATATTGCATCACGTGTAAAAGCCATCATTGTAGATAAACTAGGCGTTGACGAAAATGAAGTAGTTACCGAAGCTAGCTTTACGAATGACTTAGGCGCAGACTCTTTAGATACAGTAGAACTTATAATGGAGTTCGAAAAAGAATTTGATATTCAAATTCCAGATGACCAAGCAGAAAACATTGCTACTGTTGGTCAAGCTATTCAGTATATAGAAGGAAGTAAATAATCATTTTTCATGCATAGGCGGCGAGTTGTCGTTACTGGGATTGGGGCTTTAACCCCAATTGGAAATACAAAAGACGCGTTCTGGAACGGCCTTGTGTCTGGAACTAGCGGAGCAGCGCCTATTACCTATTTTGATGCTTCAAAGTTTAAAACACAATTCGCTTGTGAGATAAAAAACTTTGATCCCCTGGCGCATTTTGACCGTAAGGAGGCCCGTAAAATGGATCGCTTTACACAATATGCTTTGGTGGCTTCAGATGAAGCGGTACATGACGCAGGCCTGGACCTTGAAAAAGTGGACAAGGCTAGAGTTGGTGTTATTTGGGGCTCTGGGATTGGCGGTTTAGAAACGTTTCAAAACGAGGTGCTAAACTTCGCTGACGGAGACGGTAAGCCGCGTTTCAATCCCTTCTTTATACCCAAGATGATTGCTGACATTGCGCCTGGTATGATCTCCATTAAATATGGCTTTCGCGGACCAAATTTTGCTACGGTTTCTGCCTGTGCTTCTTCTGCTAATGCTATCATAGATGCCTTAAACTATATACGTTTGGGCTACGCTGACGTCATGGTCACGGGTGGCTCTGAAGCAGGTGTTGCCAAGGCCAGTATCGGAGGATTTAATGCTATGCATGCCTTGTCTGTTCGAAATGATGATCCAAAAACAGCTTCTCGTCCTTTTGACAAAGACCGTGATGGTTTCGTAATGGGCGAAGGCGCTGGAGCATTGGTTTTAGAAAGCCTAGAGCACGCACAAGCACGAGGGGCGACCATATATGCCGAAGTTGCTGGTGGTGGTCTTTCCGCAGATGCACACCACATAACGGCTCCGCACCCCGAAGGACTTGGGGCTACAAGCGTTATGGAAAACTGTATTGCTGATGCGGGTGTTGTCATTACTGACGTAGATGCCGTTAATATGCATGGAACTTCCACGCCTTTAGGAGATGTTGCGGAAACCAAGGCGTTGAAAGAAGTCTTTGGCGAGCATTTATATGCCATGAATATCAACTCCACAAAATCCATGACAGGTCACCTGTTGGGTGCTGCTGGCGCTGTTGAGGCCATCTCTTCTATTCTGAGCATCAAACACAACATTGTCCCTCCAACCATCAACCACCAAGCGGCTGATGAAAACATAGACCCAAAAATTAATTTCACCTTCAATACTGCACAAGAGCGAAATGTGTCGGTTGCCATGAGCAATACCTTTGGCTTTGGCGGGCACAACGCTTGTATTATGTTCAAAGAGATGAACTAATATGGGTTTGCAGCGGTTTTTGCGAAAGAACTCCTCCAATAAGCAAGATCCTTTGTTTCAACTTGTGAAAAGCATTATTGGTTTTTCTCCTGTTGATTTGTCGCTATACAGGCGGGTTTTTACGCACACCTCTATGGAAAAGACAGGCGAAAATGGTCAGAAAATAAGCTATGAGCGCCTTGAGTTTTTAGGCGATGCCGTCCTCAACACCATTGTTGCTGCGCATCTGTTTAAATCTTTGCCACAAAACAACGAGGGATCCCTAACGCTTATGCGTTCAAAAATTGTACGTCGTGATTTCTTAAACATGGTTGGTGAGCAGCTAGGGCTTATAGATCACTTGTCTTCAAACGTACCAACAAAAAACTACAGTCTACACGTTCATGGAAACCTGTTTGAAGCATTGGTGGGCGCTATTTATATAGACCTTGGGTTTGAACGCTGTTCATCGTTTGTATTTGATAAAATGATTCACCCTTTTGTAGATTTAGACAAGCTTGAATATATGGTCTTGAGTTATAAAAGCTTATTGGTAGACTGGTTTCAAAAGAAACGCATAAAATATGCTTTCGAAGTTGAATTGGACGACGGGGCAGAACGAGCAAATCACTATAAAGCAACCCTTTTAGTAGATGGGAAGGCGACTGCTAAAGCTAGGGCCAAAAACAAAAAAAGAGCCATGGAAAAAGTAGCAAAACGCGCCTATTTTAAGTTCCAAGACAACATAAAATCAATTCGAGACAAACATTAGGACTGCATTTAGATAGGTGTTGTTTTTTTTTGTCCTTATCTTCGCTAATAATATGGTAACACATACTCTTAACTTGGAGTCCACAACACTCGACCAAGATGTCCTTTGCGTGACAACCGTATTGCCATCCTATCTTTTTGTTTTTCACTTAAATCGGCTATTAGGGCTATCGCTTGTTAGAAGCAAAGAGGACCTTAAGGCTGAAAACTCCGCAGATCGTTTTGCTGTATATGAATACGATTGTGATGTCATGCAACAGTCGTGGCGCGTGGTAGAAAATCAAATTGTTTCTGCAACGCCCAGTGGCCAAATAGGGTTGTTTGAAGAAACAGAACAACGAAGTCTTTTATTTGCTGGCTTGTCTCAAACGGATCTATTGGTTTGTGTCAATGGCATAACAGATAACCTCGTAAAAAGAATACAATCTATACGTCGTGTGATGTCGTGTTCCCTGCTGCCAACAAAACGTAACAAAATCAAAGAAAAACTGACCTTTTAAGCATGCGAAAAATTAAAAAAACTAAAATTGTAGCCACCCTCGGCCCAGCTTCATCTTCGAGAGAAGTCATAAGAGCCATGATGGAAAGTGGTGTAAATGTCTTCCGGATAAACTTTTCCCATGCAGACCATAATGATGTTTTGGAACGAATAGAAATCATTCGCGAGCTCAATATTTCGCTTGGCTTTCATGTGGCCATCCTTGCCGATTTACAAGGGCCCAAGCTTCGAGTAGGCAAAATGACTGAGGGAACCGTTGTCGAAGAAGGGCAGGAAGTGATGTTCACTACGGATAAGGTGGAGCTTGGTACAGCAGATGCAATCTATATGAACTATAAACAGTTCCCAAAAGACATCAGCGCAGGGGAGCGCGTTCTTTTAGACGATGGCAAGCTGATTTTTGAAGTTCTTGAAACAGACAATGAAGCACGCGTTAAAGCGCGTGTGATCCAAGGCGGTGAATTAAAGTCAAATAAGGGAGTAAACCTTCCTAATACCAATATTTCTTTACCAGCACTCACGGAAAAAGATATAGAAGACGCCATCTTTGCGATAAAGCAAGATGTAGATTGGATTGCGCTCTCTTTTGTGCGACATAAGCAAGATGTGGAAGATTTGAGAACGTTGATTCAAGAGCATGGGAAATACGACATTCCAATTATTTCTAAAATTGAAAAACCTGAGGCACTTGTCAACATAAAAGAAATTGTAAAAGCAAGTAATGCTTTGATGGTGGCAAGAGGAGATTTGGGGGTAGAGGTGCCTGCCGAAGAAGTGCCTATCGTTCAAAAAGAATTGGTGCAACATGCTAAGTTGGCACGCATCCCTGTTATCGTAGCCACACAAATGATGGAGTCTATGATCGACGGCCTCACACCAACACGCGCAGAGGTGAATGACGTCGCAAACTCTGTAATGGACGGAGCAGATGCTGTGATGCTGTCGGGAGAAACTTCAGTTGGGAAATACCCTGTTGAGGTAATTCAAACCATGAGACGCATTGTGGTGAGCGTGGAAAACTCTCCGCTAATCCAAGTGCCACACAAAGCACCTAAAAAGAAAAACGCCCGGTTTGTGACCAAATCTGTTTGTTACCACGCAGCCACTATGGCTGATGAAATAGAGGCAAAAGCTATTTGTACGCTAACCAATAGCGGATATACGGCCTATCAAATCTCTGCTTGGCGACCAAGCGCATCTGTTTTGGTGTTTACTTCAAACCCCCGTATTCTTGCCCAACTCAATTTGCTTTGGGGTGTTAAAGGGCGCCTTTACGAAGGCAGTGGTTCAACAGACGACACGGTAAAAGAAGTCAATGAAATTGCCAAGAAAAAAGAATATGTTCAAGAAGGTGATTTAATCATCAACTTGGTTGCCATGCCGCTTGCAGATCGGGGTAAGGTAAACACGCTTCGTGTTTCTAGGGCTTAAAAGCGAAGCTTTAACTGCTCTTCTATTGGTTCTTGTTTTTTTTCTGATTTAAAATTAGAAAGTGAAATTCCCAACAAACGCACAGATTCTTGTAGCGTTTCTTGATAAAGCAGCTTTTTGGCTTCCTCTAGAATCAAGCTAGGGTCCGAGATATAAAACGGAAGGGTTTTACTTCTTGTTTGAACGACAAAGTCTGAATATTTGATTTTAAGGGTAACCGTTTTGCCTGCAACCTTTTTCTTGCCCATTCGCTTTTGAAGGGCTTTAACTATTTCCTCTAGCCGTTCCTCCATATAAACTTCGCTAGATAAATTCTTAGTAAAAGTGCGCTCTGCACCAACGGACTTGGCTATGCGAACAGGCTTTACTTCGCTGGTGTGTATCCCTCTTACAACGTTGTAATAATACTGCCCTGACTTGCCAAATCCAGAGCTGAGGTCTTCCAGAGATCGGGCTTTTAAATCTGCGCCCGTATAAATTCCTTGACGATACATTTTCTCTGCGGTCACCTTTCCTATGCCGTGAAACTTTCTAATGTCCAAAACTTCCATAAAACCCAAAACTTCTTCGGGGGGAATGGTTTTTTGGCCGTTTGGCTTATTGTAATCACTCGCAACCTTGGCCAAAAACTTATTAATAGATATGCCTGCTGAGGCGGTAAGTTTTGTTTTTTTCTCAATCTTTTCGCGAATTTCCTCCGCGATCTGTGTGGCAGAGGCCATCCCCTTTTTGTTTTGAGTAACATCCAAATAAGCCTCATCTAATGATAAGGGCTCTACTAGGTCGGTATACTCGTGAAATATCTCCCGTATTTGTCCTGAAACTTCTCTGTATCGAGCGCCGTTAGAGGAAACAAAAATCAGTTCAGGACAAAGCTTCTTCGCTTGTCGGCCTGACATGGCGCTGCGCACTCCATACTTCCGTGCTTCGTAACTTGCGGCTGCCACCACACCCCGCTCAGATCCGCCGCCAACAGCTATAGGCTTTCCCCTCAATTCGGGGTTGTCCAATTGTTCTACAGAAGCAAAAAAAGCGTCCATATCAATGTGTACAATTTTTCGAATAGGAAAATCCATACGTAAAAATACAGGTTTGGCTACGTTATTAGTACTTTTGATTTATGGAAACACAACGACAGAAGAAAATTAATGCGCTACTACAACAAGAAATTACATCTTTACTACAGGGCGCCATACGCACACAAGGAGTTAAGAACTTGGTCCTGTCTGTTTCAAAAGTTGCCATTACGGTTGACTTAAGCTTGGCAAAAGTTTACCTGTCTGTATTTCCCGCCAACAAAGCCAAAGAAACGCTGGAAGGGATTAAAGGAAACAAGACTGTATTAAAGCACGACCTGGCCAAGCGCCTCCGGAACGATTTGCGCAAAGTCCCTGACCTTGCCTTTTATCTTGACGATTCCTTGGAATATATTGATGCGATTGAAGACTCGCTGAAGCGTAAAAACAACCCGTTGAAATAAACACATGCGCTTCACCCGCCTCCTTGCTTTGCGCTATACCTTTGGTCTTAGAAAAAAGGTTGCTGTTGCCCTAATCAGTAGGCTTGCTGCCTTTGTTATTGGAGTTGCTGTATTTGCTTTTTTTGTGGTTTTATCTGTTTTTGGGGGGCTTCGTGAATTTGGGCTTCAATTCACACATGCGTTTGATCCGGATATCCGCATTTCCTCTGCAACAAGCAGTCTGTTTCACATAAATAAGGATGTGTTTATGGGGGTTCAGAACCATCCTGAAGTTGCCTTAATTTCCGCAACGCTTTCACAAGAGATGATGTTGCGTTTCGAAGACCGAACCGCATTTGCCAATATCATTGGGGTAGACAGCCTGTTTTCTGCTGTTGTTGAGGGTGAAACCATGGTCGGAGACTGGGGACAGCCTGACGCTTACGAGTTGGTGTTGGGAATTGGTGTATTATCTCAGCTTGATGGCGCTGCCTACGACCACCCTGAAGGCATCAGGCTTCTTGTACCCAACAAGCGTGATGCTGGAGTACTTAACCAACAGCCTTTCCGTACACAATCTGCTGTTGTAAGAGGCGTTTTTCAAATTGGTGCCTCCATAGACGAAAACACAGCTTATGCGCCTATTGCTATGGTGCGAGAGATTTTACGCACTGGTGAAAACCACGCCAATGCGTTGTATGTAAAGCTAAACGACGGCGCTGAAGCAAGTGCCGTACAACAAGACCTAGAGAAAATCTTAGGCGCTGCTTACGAAATCAAGACCAAAGCTGAATTAAACCCTGCGCTGTATAAAATGCTGCAAACAGAGCGTGTTGCCGTGATTGCAATACTCACTTTAGTCGTGCTTATTGCCCTTTTTAATGTGGTGGGGGCCATCATCATGACGCTTTTAGAAAAAAAAGGCAACCTAAAAACATTACGCCAGCTGGGCGCAACAGTTCCGTCGCTGCGGAGGGTGTTTTTTTCACAAGGCTTGTTGCTTAGTGGTTTAGGCAGCGGCGTTGGGCTATTGCTGGCCATTCTTGTTGTTTGGCTGCAAAAAGTATTTGCTTTTTTTAGTATTCCTGGATCTGGCTTACCTTATCCTGTGGCGCTTGAATGGTCTTCCTTATGGACGGTTGTGCTGGTGGTAGGCGGGTTGACAACAGCTGTATCGTGGTTGGCCTCTGGTGTAGTAAAAAATGCTATAAGGCAATAGCCCCAAAGAATTCCTCAATTTCATCTAAAACAGCAAAAACGTCTGCTGAGTGATCTTCCGTTACCAAACGTTGACGGTAAGGTTTAAAATCAGGTATTCCCTTGAAATAATTGGTATAATGACGCCTCGTTTCGAAAACGCCTAGCTTTTCCCCTTTCCAATCAATGGCCATTTGTAGGTGCCGCCGTGCCATAGTTGCACGTTCTGCTAAACTAGGTGGTGCTGCGTGAGTGCCGTGCTTAAAAAAGTGTTTTACTTCATTGAAAAACCAAGGATTGCCAATGCTTGCTCTACCAATCATAGCGCCGTCTAAACCGTATTGATCCCGCATTTCTATAGCTCGTTCTGGTGAGTTTACATCGCCGTTGCCAAACACGGGTATGTGCATGCGTGAGTTGTTTTTCACCGCTGCAATCTGGGTCCAGTCGGCCTCACCCTTGTACATTTGGGCGCGCGTTCTTCCGTGTATGGAAATAGCCTTGGCGCCCACGTCTTGAAGACGTTCGGCAACCTCCACAATCTGAATGCTGTCGTGGTCCCAGCCCAAACGTGTTTTCACGGTCACTGGTAGGTTGGTCCGCTTGACCATTTCTGCAGTAAGGGAAACCATCAAAGGAATGTCTTTTAAAATCCCTGCACCAGCTCCTTTAGAAACTACTTTTTTCACTGGGCAGCCAAAGTTTATGTCAATAATATCGGGGTTGGTCTTTTCAACAATGTCTACCGATTGCAACATGGAGTCGAGATTGGCGCCAAAAATCTGTATTCCCACAGGCCGTTCTGCCTCATAAATATCCAGCTTCATGACACTTTTGGCAGCATCTCGAATAAGGCCTTCACTCGAGATAAATTCGGTGTATACCACGTCTGCGCCTTGCTCTTTGCAAAGTGCGCGAAAAGGGGGGTCGCTTACGTCCTCCATGGGTGCAAGCAAAAGCGGAAAATCGCTTAATTCTATATCGCCTATCTTAACCATTATGGCGCAAAGGTAGTTAGAAAGTCTTCTCCTAGTGTTTCGTCCCAATACTGCTTTACTTGCCCGTCTACAATCCAATAAATTCTTGGTGGTGCGCTGCCAATTAAATCAAAAAACGCGTTTACGTCTATCATTTGGTATGGAAAGTTAGATTCGGTTAGGTTGTTAAAGTCCGCAACCGTAGTGTCGCCTTCTGCAAAAAACAACGCAACTACTTGTGGTAGGTCAATGCCGCTGTTTTGCCATGCGGCTATTTGTTGGGCCGCTTCCTGGCAATGCTCACAACTCAAATTAAGTATGGCGACCAAGTATGAGCCGTTAGCAAAGTCTATTCCCGTCTCCGCTTCAAATGTGGGTAGTTTTTCAACCACCTCATCTGCTTGGGTTTGTACCGGCCAGACAACTGTTGCTGCTAAAAAAAGCAGCGGAAGCAACAGCCATGTAACAATGGATTTTTTACTGCCTCTGTATTTATACTGGAGCATAAAACCGTTTACTGCCAACAAAACGATATTCTTCCCTAGGGATGCTAAAGGAGACATACTTATCATTTCTCCGAAACATCCGCAGTTGCCCGTCTCGCCAATTGCTATTAAATAACCCAAATGAATGGAAAAGGCTAGGAGTAAAATAAAGCTAAAGCGAAGTATAAACCGGATATAAAAAGAGAATATTAAACACAGCCCCAACCATATTTCTAGGGCTATGATAAAGCGTGTTGCCCATGCGCCGTAGAGTCTGCTGGGCACGAGGCCTTGCTGCTCGAGTAAAATTTCAAAAAACCCGGGAGCAATAGCCTTTGTATAAGCGGAGAACAAAAAAGTTGCCGCTAAAAATATTTGTAATGTAATCCGTAAGTAGGCCATCTCTTCTTTTTTTACAAAATTAGTTTTTTTGTTGGTAGTGTCGTGCCCCTATGGTTGCTTGGTGTATCTTTGTAAGCTAAGGCGTTTATCTCAGCTATGAAACACATTCGGAATTTCTGCATCATTGCGCACATAGACCACGGCAAAAGCACCCTTGCCGACAGGTTATTAGATGCCACTGGCGCCGTTACGGATCGTGAGAAACAAGACCAACTGCTCGACAACATGGACTTGGAACGCGAGCGTGGTATTACCATCAAATCACATGCCATCCAAATGGACGTTTCTATTGGTGGAGAACAATACGTGTTCAATTTGATTGATACGCCTGGCCACGTTGACTTCTCTTATGAGGTCTCCCGGTCTATTGCGGCCTGTGAAGGCGCTTTGCTGGTTGTTGATGCGGCACAAAGCATTCAAGCACAAACCATTTCAAACTTATACCTAGCGCTAGAAAACGATCTGGAAATTATTCCGGTTCTTAACAAAGTAGACTTGCCGTCTGCAAACCCTGAAGAAGTAACAGATGATATTGTTGATCTTTTAGGCTGTAAGCCAGAAGAAATTATTCGTGCTTCTGCCAAAACAGGATTGGGAATTGAAGCCATTTTGCAAGCTATTGTTGACCGTGTTCCGCCACCAAAGGGGGATGTAAACGCACCCCTTCAAGCGCTTATTTTTGATTCTGTATACAATCCATTTCGTGGGGTTGAGACTTATTTTAGGATTTTGAACGGCAAAATCAACAAGGGGGAACGAGTGCAGTTCATGGCTACAGGTAACACCTACGGGGCTGATGAAATTGGCGTGCTTAAACTTAAGCAAGAGCCCAGAAAGCAAATGCTTGCTGGCGATGTGGGTTATATTATTACAGGTGTAAAGGAGGCAAAAGAAGTTAAGGTTGGCGACACGATTACTTCCGTAGCGCGCCCTACTGATATTGCAATTGAAGGTTTTGAGGAGGTGAAGCCTATGGTTTTTGCTGGAATCTACCCCGTGGATACGGAAGAATATGAAGAGCTTCGTGCATCTATGGAAAAGCTACAGCTAAACGACGCTTCCTTGGTGTTTGCTCCAGAAAGTTCGGCAGCACTTGGTTTTGGATTCCGCTGTGGTTTTTTGGGCATGTTACACTTAGAAATTATTCAAGAGCGTTTGGAGCGTGAATTTAACATGACGGTAATTACAACCGTCCCTAACGTGTCCTATCATGCCTACACCCGAAAGAACCCAAACGATATTCTCATTGTCAACAACCCGTCTGACTTGCCAGACCCCTCTGTTGTAGACCGTGTGGAAGAACCCTTTATAAAAGCAACTATTATCACCAAGGCTGATTTTGTGGGCAATGTAATGAGCCTTTGTATTGAAAAACGCGGTATAATCACCAACCAAACCTACCTAACAACAGAACGTGTTGAGTTGAGTTTTGATTTACCTCTAGCAGAAATTGTTTTTGATTTTTACGACCGCCTAAAATCTGTCTCTAAAGGCTACGCTTCTTTTGATTATAGCCCGATAGGCATGCGAGTCTCTAAACTGGTGCGTGTGGATGTGCTGCTGAACGGAAATGTGGTGGATGCTTTGTCTGCCTTAGTTCATACAGATAACGCTTATGGTTTGGGTAAAAAAATATGTGAAAAGCTTCAGAAGATGATTCCACGCCAGCAATTTGATATTCCTATTCAAGCTGCTATCGGCGCAAAAATCATCTCCAGAGAAACCGTTAAGGCGGTGCGAAAAGACGTCACGGCCAAATGTTATGGTGGTGACATTACTCGAAAACGTAAATTGCTTGAACGCCAGAAAAAAGGGAAAAAGAAAATGCGGCAAATTGGGAATGTTGAAATTCCACAGCAAGCTTTTATGGCAGTCCTCAAGCTGAACGAGTAAAAATTTTAAGGGCTTTTTCGCTTACTTTTTGCTTTTTTGTCTTCTTCGCCATTGGCGCTTTCTTTATTCTAAAATTTTAATATCTTTAAACAGTATGCAACAAAAGCAATATAACACGATTGTCGTGGGGGTCGCATTCTCTCCTAACATTCAAGCGAATGTGTTTGAAGCCTTGCGTATGAGCGAGATGTTTAACGCTTCTCTTGTCATGGTGCATGTCGGTGAAAAGACTTCCGAAAAAGAGGCTGCGCTAACTAAAATCATCGCTGGTTTTGAAGGCAACCCTCCCCCTTTTCGTGTTTTTTGGAGAGCGGGAAGTCCTGTTGAGGTGTTGCTTAATGCGTGTACTTCTGAACGTGCAGATCTATTAATTCTAGGGGCCATCAAAAGAGAAGGTTTGCTTAAGTATTACCTTGGCTCTGTTGCTAGAAAAATAACCCGAAATGCTCCCTGTGATGTTTTGTTGCTAATAAAACCTTCTGTTAATCGCGTTGCTTGTGCCTCCGGAGTGGTTAACGGCTTAGCGCATCCCAAAACAGAAGAAGCTATTGATCGCGCGTTTTATGTGCTTTCGAATCTCGGTGCACAAAAACTAACCATCGTAGAAGAAATCCCCGAGGACAGTGTTGCAATTAAAGTAGATGATGATCGAAGCCTTCGAAAATCTACCATTGCCAAAGAACGTATCAAGCTACGCGAAAATTCTAGAGTACAACGGCTGCTGAACGACATCCCGGAGCAAGTAAAAGAAAATTTAGAGCTTATTGTACAGCCTATTTTTGGCCGCCGCGGGTACTCCATTGGGCATTATGCTCGTGTGAGTCGTGCTGACCTCCTGGTGATGAATGCGCCTAGCAAGCTAACGCTTTGGGATCGCCTGTTCCCTCACGATCTAGAATATATTTTGTCTGATTTGCCCACCGATGTTTTAATTGTTAGATAATGAATAAGCGCGCTATATTTTCTGGTATGCGTAGCAATATTTTTGCTGGATTCGTGGTTTCGCTTATTGCAATGCCTCTTGCTTTAGGTTTGGCTATTGCTTCCGGCTTTCCTCCAATTGCAGGGATTATTGCTTCCGTTGTAGGTGGGGTGGTAGTAGCGATTTTAGGTGGTTCTCATGTTACCATAACTGGGCCTGGAAACGGATTGGTCGTTGTACTTTTGGGTGCTGTCACAGTACTTGGCGAAGGAGACATGCAGGCAGGCTACTTATATGCATTGGCTGCCGTTATACTTTCTGGTGTACTGTTGCTTTTGTTTGGTTTTTTGCGCTTTGGTTCTTTGAGTGATTTTTTCCCTGCAACAGCAATACAAGGAATGCTCTCAGCAATTGGAATTACTATTTTGCTTAAGCAGCTTTATGTAATGTTTGGGGATTTGGAAACCAAAGGTTCTGCGCTAGAATTATTTTTAGGTGTGCCGGCTTTAATAACCTCCCTTTTTACGGAAGGGACTACCGGTCAGTGGTATGCCGCAGGAATAGGCGTAGTAAGCTTATTGATAATGGTCTTTTACAGCAAAATTAGAAGCCGTTTTTTTCACCTTGTGCCAGCGCCCATGTGGGTCGTTTTGCTTGCCCTAGGCTTTGACGCCTATTTCTCTTTTGTTGGTGGCGGAAACCCCATTAGTAAGGCCCTGCTAATTTCACTTCCTGAAAATTTGCTTGGTGGGGTGCCTACACCGAATTTTTCAAAATGGACCCAGCCGGCTTTTTGGGGAGTAGTCGTTTCTATTACGCTTATTTCAAGTATAGAGTCGCTACTGAGTATTAAAGCTGTTGACAAGCTTGATCCGCAAAAAAGAAGGTCCAATACCAACAAAGACATGAAGGCGCTTGGCCTGGCAACTATTGTTAGTGGTTTCTTGGGGGGTATGAATGTTGTTACGGTAATTGCGCGCAGTTCTGTCAATGTAAACAACCAAGCAAATAACAGAAGTGCCAACTTTTTCCATGCTGCTTTTTTGTTTATAATGGTATTGGTTTTTCAAGACCAGCTAAGGCGCATTCCGCTGACATCCTTGGCGGCAATCTTGGTGTATACGGGCTATAAACTGGCGGCACCTGCTGTTTTTGTGCGCATGTATCAAATTGGAAAAGAGCAACTGCTTGTGTTTTTGACAACGCTTATTTCTACACTACTCACCGACTTGATAACGGGGATTTTAATTGGTTTGTTCGCCACTTTTATCGTTCACGTATTACTCAACAAGGCCTTTTGGTTGTTTTCAAGAAATTTGTTGAAACCTAATGTGCTGATGTACAAAGAAAATGAAACTCAAAACTACTACGTCGGTATCATTCATTTCTGTACATTCCTTAATTTTTACAAGCTTAAAACCAAGCTTGATAAAATACCTCAAAACGAGCGGGCTGTTGTCGATTTTTCTTTGTGCTCTTTTGTAGACCACACGGTTCAAGAAAGCTTACAGAACTATGAAGAGTTGTTTGAGCGCAAAGGGGGGGCGTTGGAAATAATAGGTCTGGATATTCACGAAACCGACTCAAGCCATCCGTTTGCGGTGCGTACGCTTCGCCCTTTAAAGAAACTCCGTGTCTTTGGCGGTGGGCGCACAAAAAGACAACTACAACTAGAGGCTTTGGCGCATGAAAAAGGATGGATCTATAAGGAAGCGGCTGCTACCCAAAAACGCATGTTGCGTGACCACCCTGTTTATCAAACCACTTCTGTGGAGCGGGTGTATAACCTAATTGAAGGGCCAAATAAACGGCTGTCTTTGTTTGATATAAACTATAGCGAAGGGGCTTTTATTGCTAAAGAAAACATCCAAACAACCTTATTGCGTGTTCAATTGGAGGGGGAAATCCCCGTGTTTTCGTTCGACAGGGAGTTGTTGCTTGAAAAACTCTCTCACTTGGCGGGAATACACGATATTGATTTTCCAGATTACCCTGAATTCTCACGTGACTTTTACGTTCAAGGGAATAACCCCAAAAAAATTCGTGCTTTCTTTGATGCTAAAATGGTATCTTTCTTCTCTGCTTATGGGTTCTATCACATCATGAGCAATGGAAGAGAATTAATTGTGCGTCAATTTTTACGCCCAGCAACACCTGCCGAAGCAGCTGCCATGATAGAGTTCGGGCTTGCGCTTAAGGAAAAAATAGACGGGTAAATCTTTTGTACATTCGTTGTTGATGAAACTCCATATAATAGAAACAGGGTACTTTAAACTTGATGGCGGCGCTATGTTTGGTGTTGTACCCAAAACCTTATGGAGTCGTACCAACCCTGCAGACAGCCTGAACCGTATTGATCTTGCTGCGCGTTCATTGCTTATTGAAGATGGTAATCGTCTTATATTGATAGATGCTGGTATGGGCAACAAACAGGAGGATCGCTTTTTTAGACACTTTGGGTTATATGGAAATGACTCCCTCGATGAGTCTATAAAAAAGGCGGGGTTCGCTAGAACAGATATCACAGATGTTTTTTTGACCCACTTACACTTCGATCACTGTGGTGGGGCGGTGCGCTGGAACGAAAACAAAACGGCTTATGAACTCTCTTTTCCTAATGCGCGTTATTGGAGCAATAAACAGCACTGGGAGTGGGCTGTCAATCCAAATGAAAGAGAAAAGGCTTCCTTTTTGTCCGAAAACCTGATGCCTATTCAAGAAAGTGGGCAGTTGTGTTTTATAGAAACACCTAAGACTTCTTTTGCTTCAGATTGTGGTCTGGGTTTTGGTGTTTTGTTTGTAAACGGACACACGGAGAAACAAATGATTCCGCATATTTCTTATCGAGGAAAAACCCTTGTTTTTATGGCGGACCTATTGCCCACTGCTGGACACCTGCCCTTGCCGTACATTATGGGTTATGATGTTAGACCCCTGCAAACCCTAGAAGAAAAAAAACGCTTTTTGATTCGTGCTGCAGATGAAAATTTTGTTTTATTTATGCAGCACGATGCTAACAACCCCTTGATAACCGTACAACACACGGATAGGGGTGTTCGTTTACACGAAAGCCTTGCGGCCGAAACCCTAAATACCTTTTAAACACATGAGAACACTGCTATTATTACTTATTTCCGTTGTTGCTTTTGGGCAACCACAGCCTGGATATTGGCAACAACACGTTGATTACACTATGGAAGTGAATATAGACGTGAAAACGTTTCGCTATTTAGGAACACAAGAATTGGTCTACACCAACAAATCCCCCGACACACTTCGTCGGGTATTTTATCATTTATACTTTAATGCCTTTCAGCCAGGAAGCGAAATGGATATCCGTTCCCTTTCGCTAAGAGACCCAGATGCTAGGGTAGGTTCTCGAATTGGGGGATTAAACGAAAAAGAAATTGGGTATTTACATCCCTCCTCTGTCTTACAAGACGGAAAGCCACTCGCTTTTAAAGAAGAAGAAACTATTCTTGTTGTGCCCTTGGCCGAACCTTTACCGCCAAATGCCAGCACCACCCTGTCTATGGTTTTCGAGGGGCAAGTACCCAAACAAATTCGTCGTAGTGGACGAGACAGCAAAGAGGGCGTCTCGTTATCAATGACACAATGGTATCCAAAGCTAGCTGAGTATGACCATGAGGGTTGGCACACCAACCCATATATTGGAAGAGAATTTCACGGGGTTTGGGGAAATTTTGATGTTAAATTAACCCTTGATAAAGACTATGTTGTTGGCGGTACTGGTTATTTACAAAACCCTGAAGAGGTTGGGCATGGGTATGCTAAAAAAACGACCAAAACACGTGGTAAGAACCTGACCTGGCATTTTGTAGCCCCTATGGTTCATGATTTTGCCTGGGCTGCAGATCCTGATTATATACACGATGTTTTAGAAACAAAAGAAGGGGTAACGCTTCATTTTTTCTATCAAAATGACAAAGAAATAATTGAAAACTGGAAAAAGCTTCAAGGTGAAACCGCGGCGCTTTTAACTTTTTTTAACAGCGCTGTTGGGCCTTATCCTTATAAGCAGTACAGCATTCTTCAAGGGGGAGATGGCGGTATGGAATATGCTATGTGTACACTTATCACGGGTGAGCGAAGCTATCCTAGCTTATATGGGGTTACTTCGCACGAACTAGCACATTCTTGGTTTCAACATGTATTGGCATTTAATGAATCGAAGTACGCTTGGATGGACGAAGGGTTCACCTCTTTTTTAGATGCGCTTGGAGAACAGGTATTGAAAGAAAACCTTGAGGCTTTTGATCGTTCTTATGAAGATTATCGCAGGCTGGTAGATTTTGGTCTGGAAGAGTCGCTTACCACGCATTCAGATCGTTTTGATACTAATGTAGCTTATGGAACTGCTAGTTATGACAAGGGGTCTATTTTTCTTACACAACTCGGGTATATTATTGGGCCAGATGCTTTGCTAAAAACGCTGCAAAATTTTTATAGTGCGTTTGCTTTCACGCACCCAACACCCAATGATTTTAAGCGCGTCGCCGAAAAGGTGTCTGGAATTCAGTTAGAATGGTATTTAAACGACTGGACACGGACAACGAAAACAATTGATTACGCTATAGAATCTGTCAGTCAAAAAGAAGGAAAAACAATTGTTAAATTGAAGCGAATCGGTGCAATGGGAATGCCAATAGATTTTGGTGTACTTTACAAAGACGGAACACGGAAAATGCACTACATCCCTTTGCAAATGATGTTTGGCGAAAAGCCAGGTTGTGAAGGCGATTGTAAAACCGAAAAAGACTGGGCTTGGGCAAGGCCAACATACACCTTAACTATAGACGCCCCGTTGAGTGAAATAGGACAAATGCATATAGACCCGTCCGGTTTTATGGCGGATATAGATTTAAGCAATAATGTTTTCGAAACAACGAACTGAAATAAAGCGCCTTAAAAGCAAACGGACTATTGAGCGTCTTTTTTCGGAAGGAACACACTTCGGAAAAAGACCGTTTAAATTGGTTTGTGATAAGCAAAAAGGTAATGGGTTGGCTTTGGGGTTTGGGGTTTCTAAGCGCTTATTTCCTAGGGCTGTTGACCGTAACAAAATTAAGCGGTTGTTGCGAGAGCAGTACCGTATTATTTGTACTGACCCTTCGTACGTACCCTTAGAAGGAAATGGTTTTTTTGTTTATACGTCGCGTGATCTGCCTTCGTTAGAAACCATTGAAAAAACAATGTTGCCGCTGATTACGCAATGGGTTGAATTGGAAGAATAGCCATCGGTATGTGAGGAATTCCGTCTTCTAAATAACCGCTTCCGGTTTGTGAAAAACCTAGAGACTCGTAAAACGTTTTTAAGTGTTCTTGTGCAGAAATATGGACCGGTATATTTGGCGGAGCTTGTGCTATGCTTTTTTGCATAATGAGTTTACCATATCCTAATCCTCTGAACAAAGGATGTACAAGCACACGTCCAATAACAGTCGTTTTAGTGGAAATAAATACACGAGCATACGTAATTAATACTTCTTGTTCGTACCCAAGGATATGTATTGCTTTTTCGTCTTTAGCGTCTATATCTTGGTAAACACAGTTTTGTTCAACCACAAAAACAGCTGAACGAAGTGCTAAAACATCATAAAGCTTTTTTTTACTTATGGTTTCCCAATTATATATGTTCCATGTTAACGGCATTGTGATATCTTATCTACCCTGTTTTGGTGACGACCTCCTTCAAAATCAGTTTCTATAAACGTTTTTACCATTTCTTTTGCTACTTCTGTTGTTACAAAACGGGCGGGAATACTTAATATATTAGCGTTATTATGTTGGCGGGCAAGAGCACTTAATGTTGGGCTCCAACACAACGCTGATCTAATTTCGGGATATTTGTTTGCTGTCATGTTAGCTCCGTTCCCACTTCCACATATAATTATACCAAGGTTTGATTTTCCTTCTCTTACATCCACTGCCACAGGATGAATAAAATCAGGGTAATCTACACTGTCATTCGTATCCGTTCCGTGATTGGTGTATGTGTGTCCTAAAGAAGAAAGTAATGTAAAAATCTCTTTTTTTAAATCAGGACCTGCGTGGTCGTTTCCTATAGAAATATGCATTGCTTTTATTTTCTATAAAATTACACTTTTATTATTGTTAATATCCTTTTCCTTCTATCTGTATGTTTCTTGTATTTATTAAGAACGTTTGTTTATTTCTTTTGATAAAACTTAACAACCAGAGCATGAAAGAAAACGTGAAAAAAAAACGGATTATTAAAATTGTTTTATCAGTACTTACTTTTAATGTATTAACAAATTCTATTACTTTACTAACATATATTTAGGTTGTTTTTTAATATGTATGTCTTTTAGTATAAGATAATTATAAAAAATAAAATATAGTTATTGTGGTTATTAACACACAATAATAAACACCATAGATTAAAAAATTAAAAAGATAAAAGATGTTATGTAATATTTATTTGTTGATAAACTTCAAAGACTAATTATTAGACATACCTTTGTATGATATGGGTAAAAAAAACAACGTTTTATCAATCCAGAAAAACATTCTTCAGGTTTTAGATAAATCCCCGAACAAAACGTTTAATTACAAACAAATAGCCAGCCGGCTTGGTGTTAAAGACCCAAGTGGTCGCAACCACATTATAAAGAATTTAAAAAAGCTCGCTGCACTCAATCAAATTAATAAACCAACGAAAGGGACTTTTCAAGCAAAGAAACAAGAAAAGTACCACCGAGGCATTCTTGATGTATCCACTAACGGCACGGGTTATATTATATCTGAGGACTTTGAAGAAGATGTAAAGGTTTCGCCTACACTTCACCACAAAGCCTTTGGTGGTGATGAGGTGCTTTTTTATGCTTTTCCTTCTAGGGGTAAACGGAAAAGAGAAGCAAAAATAATAGATATAGTAGAACGCAAGAGAGAACGTTTTGTTGGAACCCTTCACAAACAAAACGGAACCATGTTTGTTCGCGTTAGTCCAAGAATATCATCTGTAGATTTTTATATTGAGTCTGTGCCCGAAATAAAAAATAATGATGGTGATCGGGTATTAATTTCTTTTACGAGCTGGGAGCAAACGAAATCACCACAAGCAAAAATTATAGAAGTGCTTGGTGTTCCTGGTGATGCAGAAACGGAAATACACACCATATTAGCTGAATATGGATTACCCTATACTTTTGATCCTCAAATAGAACAGGAAGCAAACACCATTGATGAAAAAATTCCCTCTGCCGAAATAAAAAAACGAATGGATTATCGTGATGTACTAACATTCACAATAGATCCTACAGATGCTAAAGATTTTGACGACGCCATTTCTTTCCAAGTAAAAGAAAATGGTGATTTCGAGGTGGGAATTCATATAGCAGATGTTTCTTATTATGTAAAAGAAGGAAGTGTTTTAGATAACGAAGCATATCAACGCGCAACCTCTGTTTACCTTGTAGATAGAGTTGTTCCTATGTTACCAGAACAATTATCTAATAAAGTTTGTTCTTTAAGACCCAATGAAGAAAAGTTAACTTTTGCGGCTATTTTCACATTAGACACAAATGGGAATATCAAAGAGCAAAAATATGGAAGATCCGTTATTAATTCCAATTATAGATTTGCTTATCATGAAGCCCAACACATTATAGAGACACAAGAGGCAACGATTCCAGCAGAATTATCCCTTACATCAAAAGCGTATACAGTTGACATAACAGTAAAAGAAGCTATACTGCAACTAAACACAACAGCAAAATACTTGCGCAAAAAAAGAATGGAAAAGGGCGCTATATCTTTTGATAAGGAAGAGGTTCGTTTTACGCTAGATAAAAAAAAGAACCCAAAAGATGTATTTATTAAAACAAGTAAAGAAGCAAATAAACTCATTGAAGAATATATGCTTTTGGCCAATAAAAAAGTATCGGAATTTATTGTAAAAAAGGACCCAAAAAAAACATTTGTTTTTAGGGTACACGACGAACCAAACGAAGAAAAATTAGATCAGTTAAAAAACGTAATTAATGGATTTGGTTACACCTTAAATTTAGCATCTGCTGAAACAACAGCGCACTCAATAAATAAACTTCTTAAAGACATTGCTAATAAACCTGAGCAAAACCTTATTGATACCCTAACAATAAGAAGCATGAGTAAGGCGAAGTACACAACCCAAAATATAGGTCACTATGGTTTAGCATTTGATTACTACTCTCATTTTACCTCTCCTATTAGAAGGTATCCTGATGTCGTAGCGCACCGCCTTCTACAACATTATTTAGATGAAAAAAAACCACCTAAACCAGAACCGTATGAAGCAATAATGAAGCACTGTTCATCTATGGAAGTTTTAGCCACAAAAGCAGAACGCGACTCTATTAAATTTATGCAAGTAAAATATATGCAAGAGCATATAGGAGAAACGTTCACAGGTGTTATTTCAGGAGTTGTAGAGCGTGGTCTTTATGTTGAATTGGAAGGCAACAAATGTGAAGGGATGGCACGAGCTCAAGACATTCCTGGGGATTTTTATATTTTCGATGAACGCAATTATGCTTTCGTAGGAAAAAAAACAAAGAAAAGCATACAACTTGGCGACCGGGTCATGATAAAAGTAATAGCAGCAGATCCCATAAAAAGACACTTAGATTTTAACATATTGGGACACGTAGAATAATATGTATATTTGAGTAAATAACTACCATGCGTATAATTTTGTTTTTTTTCATCATTTCTACTCTTTCACAAGCCCAAGCAATAAAACTCGGCCAGTTTGATGAAATTAAGGTATTTGACGGTATTCGTTTAACCATTATTCCCTCTGGTGCGGACTCTCTGGTGGTAGAAGGAAAAAACAAATCTTTTTTATCAATAAAAAACAAAAACGGCCGATTATACATACGGATGGATTTAAAAAAACGACTAAGTGGTTTTAATACCAATGTTGCGCTGTTTTCTTCCAATATTTTAGAAGTTATTGATGCAAACGAAGGCTCTTTTGTTTCATACCAAGATGTACTCTTTCAACCAAGTATTACACTCAAAGCACAAGAAGGGGCAGAAATTGATGCGACTCTAGATGTGCAAAAAGTAAAAACAAAAACAAACTCTGGCGGTATTATTACGCTTAAAGGCGCTGCCGTTGTACAAAACCACAAAGTGGCCACCGGGGGTGTATTAGAGGGCGCATCGTTAGCGTCCGAACAAGTCGAGGTTAAAATTAAGGCGGGAGGAAGAGCCGCTGTTAACGCAACAGAACTTGCGGAAGTAAAGGTTTCATTAGGAGGGTCTGTTCGTGTGCACGGACAACCCAAAAAACTTATTAAATCTATCGCTGTTGGTGGTAGTATAGAACAAATCAGCCCCACAATCGAAATCCCTGACAATGAGTGAATTTTTAGCAGCAATCCCCCTGTCGTTGTTGCTTGTTTTTTCTACTGGCCCCGTTTTCTTTGTAATTGTTGAAACAAGTATTACTAAAGGAGCAAAACACGCCTTTTGTGTTGATTTAGGTGCCGTTCTTGCCGACGTTGTTTTTATATTAGCAGCTCTTTTTAGCACGCAATCTCTTCGTAGTAGCCTTGCAGAAAACCCCCGATGGTTTATCATTGGTGGTATTGTGTTGTGTGCTTTTGGTTTGGGTTCTTTAATAGCATCAATCAGACAAAAAAAAAGGATGTCATTTCACGCGAAGACGTTACCAAAAGGGAATTATTTTTTTTATGTAGCAAAAGGGTTCGTGTTAAACATTATAAACATCGCCACTTTTTTATTCTGGGTTGGCCTAGTAGTGTTTGGCGCAGACTTTTGGTTTTTCGTATACGTCTTGTTGATTTATTTGCTGTTTGACATTGTTAAAATTTACCTTGCCAAACAACTCAAAACCGTTTTAACCCCTTTAGTTATTTATAAGGTTAAACAACTGGTACATATTATCATTTTGGGATTTGGCTTATTCTTTGTTTTTCAGGGGAGTTTTCCAGAGCAAAAGGAACAACTAAAAACAATTATAGAGGCTCAAATAAAGTAGAGGCACCGAGCGGATTCGAACCGCTGTACAAGCTTTTGCAGAGCTCTGCCTAGCCACTCGGCCACGGTGCCATTGAGGATGCAAAAGTAACATTTTTTATACTATACCCTCTTTATTTCTTTGTCTCACATAACGCAACAGCCACAGCCGCCACATGCCCGCCAATAGGGGGATTAATCTTAGTGACTTTTACATTAACCTTATCAACCATAGCGCTTATTTTGAAAACACGATTTATAATGCGTTTTGCTACGTGTTCTAACAGTTTGGAGGGCGTTGCCATTTCTTCTTGAACACAAGCGCAAATGCTTACATAATCAATGGTGTCCTCTAGCTTGTCAGAAACTTCTGAGACAGCCAAGTCTCCCGACACCCAAACATCTACTCGATAGTCGCTACCAATGCGCGTTTCTTCAGGTAAACACCCATGATAAGCATAGACCCGAATGTTTTCTACATATACTTTTCCCATAATGTGTCAAATATAAAAACTTAAACAACGGAGTTGGTCTAAATAATTACCTTTGCCGCAAACAATTTCGATTCACATAAAAATGGCGAAACACTTTATTGAACACATCATTGATGAAGATCTGACATCTGGACCAAACCCCTCCTCGTTGCGCTTTCGTTTCCCGCCAGAACCTAACGGTTACCTGCACATTGGCCACGTAAAAGCCATTTGCTTAAATTTCGAACTTGGAAAAACATACAACGCGCCTGTCAATCTTCGCTTTGATGACACCAATCCCGCCAAAGAAGAACAGCATTTTGTTGATGCTATAAAAGACGATATTGCTTGGCTAGGTTATTCATGGGATAAAGAGTGTTATGCATCCGATTATTTTGATCAGCTTTATAATTGGGCCATTCAGCTCATTAAAGAAGGCCATGCTTATGTAGACGCACAAAAACCGGAAGAAATTGCCACACAAAAAGGAACGCCCACCTCCCCTGGTAGCGCCAGCCCTTATCGCAACCAAGACCCAAAAGAAGCACTTCGCCTTTTTGAGGAAATGAAAGCAGGCAAACACCAAGAAGGCACCTACACGCTTCGTTTTAAAGGCGACATGGCATCGCCCAACATGTTGTTGCGCGACCCCATCTTATATCGCATTTTACACAAACCCCACCACAGAACAAAAGATGTTTGGTCTATTTATCCCATGTATGATTGGGCCCATGGCCAGTCAGACTATATCGAACAAATTTCACACTCCCTGTGTACGTTAGAGTTTAAACCACACCGTGACTTATACGATGCTTTTTTAAATCATTTGGTTGATGTAGGTATGCGCCCCAAACAACGCGAGTTTGCCCGGCTCAACTTGAACTATACAATTACCAGCAAGCGCAAGCTACAACGCTTGGTCGTAGACGGAAAAGTAGACGGCTGGGATGATCCACGCATGCCCACCATAAGCGGATTGCGACGCCGTGGCTATACCCCCACTTCTTTGCGAAAGTTTGCCGAAACCGTTGGTATTGCAAAACGCGAAAATGTTATTGACGCCTCCCTACTCGAATTTTGTGTTCGCGAGGATCTAAATAAAACAGCTATTCGTGCCATGGCGGTTTTGAACCCCATCAAAATAGTAATCACCAATTACCCTTCAGGACAAACAGAAGAGCTCAACACAGAAAACAACCCCGAAGATTCACTCGCAGGAACGAGAACAATTCCCTTCTCTAACACATTATATATTGAAAGAGAAGATTTTCAGGAAGAAGCAAACAACACGTTTTTTAGACTAAAAATAGGCGGAGAAGTTCGTTTAAAAAGCGCATATATTATTAGAGCAGCTACGGTTGAAAAAGACGCATCAGGTAATATTGAGACCGTGTATTGTACGTATGACCCAAAAAGTCTGAGCGGAAGCGGAACACCAGAAAGTCAACGAAAAGTAAAAGCCACGATTCATTGGGTTTCGTCTGGAGAAGCAAAAAAAATATCAGTGCGTCAATACGATCGCTTGTTTAATACCCCTAGCCCTGATGGAGACAAAGACACTGATTTCATGGAGGATCTTAATCCAGACTCGCTGGCTGTTCAAACCGCTTTTGCAGAACCGATGTTATCCGACGCAAAACCGGGAGATCATTTTCAATTTCAACGCTTGGGCTATTTTGTTTGTGATCAATACAGCAGCAATACAATAACGGTTTTTAACAAAACTGTTGGGCTTCGAGATACGTGGTCCAAACAACAGCTAAAACCACAGTCCCAACCCCAACACACACACACCGCCTCTACTCTGGATACCCTGCGTAAACTTGGTAAAAAGTTTACCTCTTTCAATTCAGAGAAGCAACACGTCACCGCTACACAAATAGCAGCGCTTGCAAAAGACATTACTAAAGAGGATTTGGCCCCGCTATACAATACAGCCGCAAAGAAAACGGGCACTCGCATCGCTGTTGCTATAGTGCTTGCGGCGCACCAGCAAACAAACACGCCTCTAGACCCAGCAGCAATTGAGTTTGTTGAAAAAGCGCGTACAGACAAAAACCCATTACTGATTAAATATGCTGAAGATGTTAAAATATAACCTTTTTATACTTTGTTCATTAATCGCCCTGAGCACACAAGCCCAAACAGACGTAGGCTCTTGGCTGATTTATAAAAACAAGCTCAAAATAAACAGCAATACCAGTATCGACATGCAATATCAGCACCGCAGCTTTGATTTAGACTTGGCAAAAGACCAAGCGCTTTTCACTGCTGGTTTTAGCAGCGCTCTCTCATCCAATGTCACGCTATCTGCGGGTTATAGAAAAATTGCAGCTATTAATGAAGACGGCGCTTATCAAAAACTTGCGCTTAGTACTCAACTCAATAAAGTGCGTCTGACAAATACGGTTTTTATTGAAGAGCGCTGGATAAACAAGGATTTACAGCTTCGATATCGATTTGGCTTGAAAGCAACCCTGCCCTTAACTCAAAAACTAGCGGTAAGTATAAGCGAAGAAGTTTTTCTTCAAAACCTTGGCTCAGGATTCAATCAAAACAGGTTTACAGCTCAGGCATCAAGCATACTTTCTAATGCGCTAACACTCAATACAGGGATCATGCATTGGCAATTCCCAACGATGAAAAAATGGGTGTTTTTGGTGGCCCTTGCCCACAACATTAGCCTTTAACAAAAAACCCCAGCACAGGGCCAGGGTTTATTGGGTTGACTATTAGGCTAGGCTTCGCCTTCGTTCTTTTTCTTTTTCTGATTTTTCATAGCCTCTCCAATTTGATTACTGGCTGTAAATGACGCCACCATATTGTTCAGCATATCAGACCCTGCCTGGGGTGAGTTTGGCAGTAAAATCAAGTTTGAGTTGGTTTCTTCGCCTATTGATTGAAGGGTATCATAGTGTTGTGTTACAACAATAAGCGCAGAGGCTTCTTGCGAGTTAATCCCCACTTTGTTTAACACCTCAACAGATTCTTCTAACCCACGCGCAATTTCACGTCGTTGGTCGGCAATTCCTTGCCCTTGTAGACGTTTTGACTCGGCTTCTGCCTTTGCTTTTTCAACAATTAATATACGGGCCGCATCACCGTCATACTGCGCAGCAATTTTCTCACGCTCTGCAGCATTAATACGGTTCATAGCTTCTTTTACCTGTAAATCAGGATCAATGTCTGTAACCAAGGTCTTGATAATATCATACCCATAATTAATCATGGCGTCGTTAAGCTCTGACTTAACAGCTATTGCAATGTCATCTTTGCGCTCAAACACGTCATCCAGACGCATTTTAGGCACTTCTGCCCGCACCACGTCAAACACGTATGACGTAATTTGATCATGTGGGTAGTCAAGCTTGTAGAAGGCGTCATATACCTTGTCCTTAATGACCATATATTGTACAGACACTTTAAGTTTGACAAATACATCGTCTTTTGTTTTGGTCTCTACAATTACATCAAGTTGTTGAATTTTTAGACTTAGTCGCCCTGCTATGCGGTCCACAAGCGGGATTCTTATCTGAAGTCCAGATTGGCGGATACTTTGAAAACGACCAAAGCGCTCAACAACAGCAGCGGTTTGCTGCGTTACGATAAAAACAGCCATAAACAACACCAGTATTATACCGAAGCCGATCATAGCATTAAAAATTACATCCATAAAAGTTGATTTTAAAAGTTCACTCAAAAGATAAGAAAAACTGCGCTAATTTTTCTCAATAGCAGCAGCAATTCTTCGCATACATTCTGCTCTACCCAAAGCACTACAGATAGCGAACACATCAGGGCCTTTAAGCGCACCTACCAGTGCAATCCGCAAGGGCGCCATGATCATGCCTAGCTTCACCCCGTTTTCATGAGCCCACGATTTAATCAGCGCGCTTAAGGATTCTGGCTGAGTATTGGAAGCACGTTCAATAATCGTCATTACAGCAGTTAAAATTTCAGGCGTTTCTTCCTTCCATTGTTTGCGTATGGCCTTTTCGTCGTATTGCACAGGAGCAACAAAAAAGAAATGTGCCTCATCCCAAAGATCCGTAAGTAGCGTAAGCCGATCTTGTACCAAGGCTACGACGGCTGCCGTGGACTCTTGGGCAGGGCTTATACCTCGTTCCTGAAGTAATGCATCAAGCGATAGCTCAACAACACGCGAATCTACTTTATGTAGATGCTGTTGATTAAACCACTTACAGCGTTCTGGGTCAAATCGCCCCCCTGCTTTGGTAATGCCCTCAAGGGAAAATAATGAGACGAGTTCTTTTAAAGAAAAAAGCTCTTCTTCACCACCCGGATTCCACCCCAATAGCGCCAAATAATTCACAAGTGCTTCAGGCACATAGCCAGCTTCTTTGAACCCCTTTGTGTCATCATTCCACTCTAAAGGAAATACAGGGAAGCCAAACTTCTCACCATCTCTTTTTGAAAGCTTTCCTTTTCCGGTTGGCTTTAAAATTAAAGGTACGTGTGCAAAAACAGGTGCTTTCCAACCAAAAGCTTCGTATAAAAGCACGTGTAGCGCCATAGAGGGCAACCATTCTTCTCCACGAATCACATGGCTGATTTCCATGAGGTGGTCATCTACCACATTGGCTAAATGATATGTGGGCATGCCGTCTTGTTTGACAATAATTTTATCGTCTAATAAAGAAGCATCCACGGTGACCTCTCCTCGAATTTTGTCAGTCATATGCAGTGTCTTCTCCTGCTCAATCGAATAACTCTTAAAACGAATTACGTAAGGCGTGTTGCTTTCAATAAGCGCATCCACTTCAGCAGGGCTTAATGATAGGCTGTTTTTTAGGGCATTTCGGTTTTCCCAATTATAAATAAAGCGTCCCCCCTCTTGTTCTGCTGCTTCCCGAAGGCCTTGTAATGCATCTGTCGTGTCAAACGCCAAATAAGCATTGCCGGTTTTTACCAACTGTTGGGCGTGTTGCAGGTAACTTTCTTTTCGTTCACTTTGTCGATAAGGGCCAAAGGCCCCTGGGTTGTTCGGGCTTTCATCTGGGTTTATTCCTAGCCAATCAAGCGTTTTCGAAATGTAGGCTTCCGCACCTTCGACATAGCGATTTTGATCTGTGTCTTCAACCCGAAGGATAAAAGCGCCCTTGTGTTTTTTGGCGAACAAATAGTTGTATAGTGCTGTGCGAACCCCCCCAATGTGTAAGGGGCCGGTAGGGCTAGGTGCAAAACGAACGCGTATAGACATAATATTTTGTCAAAGATACAACGACTATTCATCTTTTATTACAACTCTAATTGAATATATTTGCGCCATGGAGGTTTCGGTGGACTTTACATACCAAACAGATTTTGTGCTTGTTGACGAACAGCTGTTTATCAATTGGCTATCAAGCTGTGCATCCCATTATGACGCAACTTCTTTGATGTTGGTTTACGCCTTTATGGACGACGAATCCTTACTGGAGCTTAACCGTAAGTACTTGAATCACATCACGTTAACTGACATTATTACGTTCGACGATACTATTGGGAGAGACGTTAATGCCAACATTGCGATATCTGTGACACGTGTTCGTGAAAATGCAGCGGACTTAAATGTCTCTTTTGATGAAGAATTACTTCGAGTTATGGCGCACGGTCTTTTACATTGCCTAGCATATAAGGACGCAACAGAACCTCAAAAAAAAGCAATGCGAATAGCAGAGCAGCATTGTATCGAATTGTTTCACGTGGAACACAATAAGGACAGCCATGTTTCGTGATATTTATGATGTAATTGTTGTTGGCGGAGGCCACGCTGGGGCAGAATCCGCTGCCGCTGCTGCGAATATGGGCAGCAAAACCTTGCTCATTACCATGAACCTTCAGAATATTGGACAAATGTCCTGCAACCCAGCTATGGGAGGCATTGCAAAGGGCCAGATTGTCAGAGAAATAGATGCCCTTGGTGGATATAGCGGGATTGTCTCAGATGCATCAGCCATCCAATTTAAGATGCTTAACCGCTCCAAAGGCCCTGCCATGTGGAGCCCTCGTGTTCAATCAGACCGTATGATGTTCGCCCAACACTGGCGAAACAAATTAGAGCAAACCGAAAACCTCGATTTCTACCAAGAAATGGTAACAGATCTACTTTTCGAAGGAGATAACATTTCAGGTGTTGTAACTTCACTAGGTATTGAAATTAAAGCCAAATCAGTAGTGCTTACTAGTGGTACGTTTCTAAATGGCCTTATTCATATTGGAGAGAAACAATTCGGCGGCGGCCGTGCGGGTGAAAGCGCTTCTTTCGGACTTACCGAACGCCTTATAGAAAGAGGCTTTACGTCAGGCCGTATGAAGACAGGAACCCCCCCACGCGTAGATGGAAGGTCTTTAGATTATAGCAAGATGACTGAGCAGCCAGGAGATGCCATCCCCTCTAAATTTTCTTACCTAGAAGACAGCCATGTGTTACAGCGCCAACGCTCTTGCCACATGACATATACTAGTCCTTTAGTACATGACTTGTTAAGGGAAGGTTTTGATCAATCTCCAATGTTTAATGGGCGAATAAAAAGTATCGGCCCTCGTTATTGCCCATCTGTTGAGGATAAAATCAATCGGTTTGCTGAAAAAGACAGGCACCAATTGTTTGTTGAGCCAGAAGGTTGGGACACCGTGGAGGTTTATGTCAATGGCTTTTCTACTTCTCTTCCTGAAGAAGTTCAGTTCAAGGCGCTATCTGCCGTTGTCGGCTTTGAAAAGGTTAAATTTTTTAGACCTGGCTACGCCATTGAATATGACTTCTTTCAACCTACTCAGCTTAAATACAGTTTAGAAACCAAACTTGTTTCAGGCTTGTTTTTCGCAGGCCAAATTAACGGAACAACAGGCTATGAAGAGGCCGCTTCACAGGGCATTATGGCTGGAATTAACGCTCATAATCACGTTGTACAAAACGAGGCCTTCATCTTAAGCCGAGAGGAGGCATATATAGGGGTGTTAATAGACGACCTTATCACTAAAGGCACAGAAGAGCCATATCGCATGTTTACCTCAAGGGCTGAATACCGCACTTTGTTACGGCAAGACAATGCAGACCTTCGCCTTACACCAAGATCACACGCCTTGGGCCTTGCTTCTGACGCGCGAATGCGTTTATTAGAGACTAAATCAAAGAAAACCTCTGCCCTCTTGCGTTTTTTTGAAAAGACAAGCGTAGTTCCTGAGGACATCAACCCTATTTTGATCAGCAAAGCCTCAAATCCCGTAAAACAATCCCTTAAAATGGCCAAAGTGTTGGCGCGCCCCAACCTAACAATGACAGACTTCTTAGCCCTAGACACGGTTAATGATTTCGTAACCAAAGAGGCTATTGACACTGCCACACTGGAGCAGGTAGAAATACAAGTCAAATATGCGGGGTATATCGCAAAGGAAAAGCTACAGGCAGATAAACTCTCTTCTTTAGAGCACGTGCCTATACCAGAAGATTTTGATTATGAAAAAGTCAAATCTCTTTCTATTGAAGCCCGTCAAAAACTCAAAAAAATTCAACCCGTAACCATAGCACAGGCCTCACGCATCAGCGGCGTATCCCCAAGCGACTTGTCTGTACTGTTGGTGTATATGGGGCGTTAATTGTTCCACGTGAAACAACTCACAGTTATTGATCATCTCGTCAGCAAATCCAGCTTTGATTTAGTCTTGGACAAGGAATCGACAGCCCTTAAAACCACTCCTGAGCTTACCGAATCTGAACTTCAAAAATACTATCCCAAAACAGGATACGCCTCACACCAAATCGAGGCCAACAGCCTTAGATCAAAGATCTATGCGAGGATTAAACGAATCAACATCAGAACCAAACACAACTGGATCCGACAATATGCCACTAAGGGACATATGTTAGATTACGGAACGGGAAATGGCGATTTTGCCTTAGCCGCTCATCATCAAGGATGGCACGTTGATGTGTATGAGACATCCCAAAACGCATTAGACATATTAAAACAAAGACAGCTCAGTGTGGTTGCTCAGCCGCTACAAGCAAATCGCTATGATGTCATCACCCTTTGGCATGTTTTCGAACATATCAATGACCCTAAAGAGGCATTAGATTCTTTTTTTACTGCGCTTAAGCCTGGGGGTGTTTTGGTTTTGGCAGTACCCAATGCCGATTCGTGGGACGCGAAACATTACAAGTCTTTTTGGGCAGCTTATGATGTGCCTCGGCATCGTTGGCACTATAACAAATACGCGATTACGTTTTTAGGTCGCCATGTTGGGTTTAAATTACTGAGCACTAAAAATATGTATTGGGATGCTTTTTATATCGCCCTGCTTTCCGAAAAATATCGAAACGCCAAAGCAATATGGTTAAAAGCACTTTGTAAAGGATTATTTGCAAATCTCAAAGGCTGGGGAACTACAAACGCATCATCCCTTGCTTTTTTCCTTCAAAAGCCAAAATAAAGCGCTCTAAGCGACGTTTATAATTGCCTCCATAATCTTAGCACACACAGCGGAATTAAATTGATTACCGCAACAAAAAAAGAACAGAAAAAAATAAGCCGAAGCTATGGAAGCAAAAAAAACAATAGACAAAAACTATTTAAGCTTTGGCATGCAGCAAACGTGTTAACTTAAACGAAAGTTCGGTAAAAATCATTTGCGGGCTTCCATTTCGTGAAAGGTGATATACACTATCCTCTAGTGCTGAAATAATAGGCAAAATGTTAGCGCCATGAACAAAAGCAGCAAAACGCTCTAGTTTGAAATCAGATTTGGGATAAAAGCCTGCAACGGCTTCCAGTTTGTAGTGCCTCATTAGTGCAGCACGAAACAGTTGTATAGCAAAGTATAAAAACTGTTTCTGTGTTTCAATGCCTTTGGCTCCCAATGACAAACTCCAGTCAGAAAGCTCAAGTACGACCGCCTTGTTCCCTTTTGCCCGAAAAGCCGTGCGTACCCAAGCAACAAACCACTCTTCATATTCAGCAAGTTCATTTTGTTGATCGACAAGGCTTAGGGCTTTCCCCATATTTCCTTTTGATTGTTCAGCAACTGCAGCGGACAAAACCGTATTAACGCCTTTTTTTTCTAAATATGTTGCGATTAGGCCTTGGTCTAAGCCGCCAAAACGAGTCTGTTGACATCTTGATCTTATGGTAGCAATAAGTTGAAAGACGTCGGGGCATAAAAGCAAAAACAGCGTTTTGGATGGAGGTTCTTCAATACTTTTAAGCAGCTTGTTTGACGCTGCAATGGTAAGTTTTTCTGCATGCCAAATAATGACACACTTCCACCCTCCTTCAAAAGATTTAAGGCTAACTTTTTGCATGACCGATAAGGCATCGTTAACATTGATTACGCCCTGCTTGTTTTCAGCACCTAAATAGCGCATCCAATCGTATAGTGATCCAAAAGGCTGCTCAGAAACAAAGCTTCGCCATTTTCCGAGAAAGTCATTTGAAGTGGGCTTTGTTTTTACATCGGAAGTAATTGCTGTTGGAAAAACAAAATGTATGTCAGGATGAACCATTCCTGCAGCTTTTTGCATAGAGGCGCTAGCGGAAGCATCGCCACAAACCACAGCATTGGCGTAGGCAAGCGCCATGTGCAACAGTCCGTGTCCATCCTCGCCTTCAAAAAGCTGGGCGTGCGGAATACGTTTGACAGCAAGGCTGTTGGCTAGTGATTTCTTTTGAGATTCGTGCCCCAATACGGCATTAAATAGCATGCCTAAATATACAAACAAGCAGTTTATAAAAAGGAACTACTTCAAACCAAGATGATATTGTATTTTTGCGCAAACAAAATACACACATGAACACCCTTCAAAACACTTCATTTAGCCAGGAACGCGCCTTGATACGCGTAGACTTTAACGTTCCTTTGGACGCCCATGGCAATGTAACAGACGCCACAAGAATTGTAGCTGCCCTACCTACCATTCAACATATATTAGAACAAGGGGGGAGCTGTGTGCTGATGTCTCACTTGGGAAGACCCAAAGGGAATGACCCCAAATTAAGTTTAAAACAGCTAGTTCCTACACTGGAAAAACACCTCGGCCAAACGGTACACTTTTGTGATGAAGTTGTTGGTCCAAAAGCCACAACTCAAGCAGAGGTATTGAAACAAGGAGAGGTAATGTTAGTTGAAAACTTGCGTTTTCATGAAGCGGAAACCAAAGGAGACAAAGCCTTTTCCGAAGCCCTTTCCAAGCTTGGAACCGTGTATGTTAATGACGCATTTGGCACTGCGCATCGCGCCCATGCTTCAACCACAGTTGTGGCACAATTTTTCCCCAAGAAGAAGTGCTTTGGTCATTTGTTGGCTGGAGAAATAACAGCCATTGACAAAGTAATGACATCAGGAGAAAAGCCAGTCTTGGCTATTTTGGGCGGCGCAAAGGTCTCATCTAAAATCACCATTATCGAAAATATTCTATCAAAAGTTGATCATTTGATTATTGGCGGCGGAATGGCTTTTACTTTTATCAAAGCACAAGGGGGCCAAATTGGGAAATCTATTTGCGAAGACGACAAGATGCCCCTAGCATTGTCTATTCTTGAACAAGCTAAAGCCTTAGGCGTTCAGGTGCATCTGCCCATAGATGTTCGTGGTGGGCAAGACTTTTCTAACGACACTCCTCAGCAAGTATTTCCTATTAACGAAATACCTAACGATTGGGAGGGAATGGATGCAGGGCCACTGTCTGAAGCCAAATTTGATGCTGTTGTAAAACAATCCAAAACGATTTTATGGAACGGCCCATTAGGCGTTTTTGAATTTGAAAATTTTTCTAAAGGAACCCGTGCTTTAGGAGCAAGTATTGTGGAACAAACCAAAAACGGAGCCTTCTCACTAGTGGGTGGGGGCGACTCGGTTGCTGCGGTAAAGCAATTTAAACTTGAAAATGAGGTCAGCTATGTTTCTACTGGCGGCGGGGCCATGCTAGAAAGCTTGGAGGGAAAAACACTTCCAGGTATTGCAGCCATGTTGGCGTAATTCTTGTGGAGATAGTTTCATGAACACACGTATTTTTTTATTACTGTTTGTTGTATTGGGTTGCCAAAATCGCCCAGCAGCGCCAATGGTAAAGTCTTCCAACGGGAACATCAACACCATTTCGGTGGTTATGCCTGATTTGTTGTGGGAAACAGAAGTAGGAGATGCTGTCCGAGCGGCCTTTGCTTTTCCAGCGGAAGGATTGCCACAAAAGGAACCCCTTTTTGATTTAAAACAAATACCGCCTGAAGTTTTTACGGGATTTACACGATTAAGCCGCATGGTTTTATGGGTAGGGTTTGGCGATGAGGTTGTCATAAGAACCGACAAAAATCGCTATGCAAGCCCACAGCAAATGGCCGTATTGAGCGCACCAGATACAGCCACACTTGTCGAAATGATATTATCTCAGTCTACGGGTATGATCAAGGCGTTTAAAGAAGGCGAAATAGCAGAGCGGCAACGACGCACACTTAAGTCAACATTACATCAAAATGCGCTTCAAGATAGGTTTGGGATAGAGCTTTCAATCCCGTCTGCATATAAAGTCTTTAAGGAAGAAAAGCACGCCGTTTGGTTTCAACGAGAGATTCGTAAAGGCCACGTTAACCTAATTGTATATGAGTTACCAGGAACAACAAAGCTTGATGTTGAGCAGCCGCTAGCGGAAATCGTTCGTATTCGCGATTCTGTTGGCCAGGCATTTATTCCAGGCAGATTGGCACAGTCCCACCTCATAACGGAAGCAGCGTATGAACCGTATGTGTATAAGACACAAATTAGTGGTATTCGAGCGATTGAAACGCGGGGCACTTGGGAGGTAAAAGGAGATTTTATGGCAGGGCCTTTCTTGCAGTTTTTACTGGACGACAAAGAGAATAAACGATACCTCGTTATGGAAGGTTTTGTTTTTGCTCCGACTGTGGCCAAAAGGGACTATGTGTTTGAAACAGAGGCAATTATGCAATCAATACAACAATTAAAAAAGGACTAGTCTTCTTTTGAAGTGTCTTTTTTCTCTTCTTCTTTGGTGGCGTTTTTAAACTCTTTGATTCCGGTGCCAAGCCCTTTCATAAGCTCTGGAATTTTCCTTCCACCAAACAAGAGTAGCACAACAAGCGCAATAACAAGAATTTGAACAGGACTAATAGCAAGTATCATACTATTGATTTTTTACAAAGGTAACAAAGAAAACGGACTTGGCAGAAGGTAGCAGACGCTATTGAACAACTAGCTATATTTGCACAGATGGATAACAAAAAAAATAAAAAATCAGGATTTTGGCAGCGATTGCTTGCTAAGTACCGTTTTGTTATCCTAAACGAAGAAACATTTGAAGAGCGGGTTTCATATAAACTGAGTCGATTAAATGTTTTTCTTGCCGTTGGCATTATTATAGTGTTGCTTATTGCAACTACTTTTTTGGTCATTTCACGCACTTCGCTAAAAGAGTACATACCCGGCTATGACTCTTCTGAAATAAGGAGACAAGCAATTCGCAATAATTATCGTTTGGACTCACTACAAGGAGCATTGTTAAGAAACCAGCGCTATATTTCTTCTGTCAATAAAGTTCTAAGGGGAGATTTAGATCTTCAGGAATTAGAAACTCAAATGCAGCTTGACACAACACAAATTGATTACGCTGCTGGATTCTCTACATCATCAGCAGATTCGTTGCTCCGCGCGGAAGTTGCTCAGGACGACAAGTACAACTTATTGGCTTCTGCTGGGCAAACCATTCCTTTTGTTTTATTTCCACCTGTTTCAGGCACAATCAGCCAGGGGTTTGACGCATCCGTAGCACATTATGCTGTAGATGTTGTGGTACCACGAAAAACGCCAGTAAAAGCCACTGCCGAAGGTAATGTGATATTTGCTAGCTGGACTACCGAAACGGGCTATGTTCTTATCATTGACCATCCGTTTAACATTATATCGGTTTATAAACACAACGCCTCATTAAATGTTCGACAAGGCGATGCTGTTGAGCCAGGCCAAGTGATAGCTGTTGCAGGCAATACCGGAACCATGACAACAGGGCCGCACTTGCATTTTGAGCTATGGAGCGATGGATACGCGTTGAACCCAGAAGAGTTTATAGATTTCGAATGATGAGCATTAAACAATTTTTTGCAAAAAGATTGGCAAAACGCGCGGTCAAAAGCACCAAGAAATGGGCGCAAAACCCTATTGCTACCCAAGAAAAGGTCTTAAAAGGATTACTTCAAAAAGCAAAAAACACGGCTTTTGGACAAGATCATCGCTTTTCACACATTAACAATTACAACGACTTTGTAAGGCAAGTCCCCATCCGGGATTACGAAGGTTTACGGTCCTATGTTGATAGGGTTGTTGCTGGTGCAGCAGATGTCTTATGGCCGGGAAAACCACGGTATTTTTCTAAAACATCGGGCACTACTTCAGGCGTGAAGTATATTCCCATATCAAAGGAGTCAATGCCAACGCATATTAAAACAGCCCAAAACGCATTGTTTCACTATATGCACTACTCAGGGAATACCTCCTTTGTGGATGGCAAAATGATATTCTTACAAGGCAGCCCAATACTGTCTAAAACGAACGGCATCGATACGGGCCGCCTTTCGGGCATAGTGGCGCATTATATTCCTTCGTATTTACTGAAAAACCGCATGCCTTCTTGGGACACAAACTGCATTGATGACTGGGAGCAAAAAGTAGACGCCATTGTCGAAGAAACACATCATGAAGATATGCGCCTAATCAGTGGGATTCCACCATGGGTAAAGATGTACTTTGAGCGCCTTAGCGCCAAAACAAATAAACCTATTAAAGACATTTTTCCAAATTTTTCGCTCTTCGTATATGGAGGTGTAAATTATGCTCCCTATAGATCGGTTTTAGAGGAGCTTATAGGCAAAAAGATTGATAGCGTAGAACTATATCCAGCATCAGAGGGGTTTATTGCCTTCCAAGATCATCCAGATGAGAAGGGGATGCTATTGCAACTTGACGCGGGTATTTTTTATGAGTTTGTTGAAGCAGATAAAATTCACGAAGAAAACCCACCTCGCATTTCATTAGCAGATGTTAAAAAGGGCGTTAACTATGCGATTATTCTCAATACCTCTGCGGGTTTATGGGGGTATAATATTGGGGATACCGTTGAGTTTGTCAGCCTCAAACCGTATCGTGTTATAGTTTCAGGAAGAATAAAGCATTTTATTTCGGCATTTGGCGAGCACGTAATCGGAAAAGAGGTAGAACAAGCCATGGAAGAGACCTTAAAATTACATCAGGCCGCTGTGACGGAGTTTACGGTTGCACCACAAGTAGCGCCTGCTGCTGGGCTTCCACATCACGAATGGTGGGTTGCTTTTGACAGCAACCCAGAAGATTTGGCTACATTTGCAAAAACATTAGATATGTTTATGCGCAAGCAGAACACCTACTATGATGATTTAATTTCGGGTGGTGTTTTGTGTCCATTGGTTATCAAACCCTTGCCTTCAAACGCTTTTGAACAGCATATGAAAAAAATGGGCAAATTAGGCGGACAGAACAAAACGCCTCGATTGACAAACGACAGAAAAATAGCAAATGCGCTAAACGATCAATTTTAATAAAATAAAAGTACAGAATTTCCGTTCTGCATTTGCGCAGCACAGGCATAATCAATCAAAAATATGAGTACATCTAAACCTAAAAACACAAACGAAAACGAAGAAATTGACTTAGGCGTGTTGTTTAATTCGATTGGAAGGGGTATAACGAAGGTTTTTGACATAATAGGCAGCCTTATCATGTTTGTTTTAAACACCATTTTAGCAGTTGCTATTTTTGTGCGGAAACGCATTTTATATTTTGCTCTCGCATGTGCCATTGGCCTTGCAGTTGGTGTTTTTGTTGAAAGCACCACACCTTTGAAATACGTAGCAACCGCAACGCTAGAACCTCACTTTGACAGTGCCCGGCAGTTGTATAGCAACGTGGAATACTTAAATGATCTTGCTAACCAAATCGATTCTATTCAACTTGGGATATTTTTTGATATAGCCCCAAGTGATGCCGCAAAAATAGTTTCTGTACAAATCAACCCTTTTGTTACGGAAACACGCTTATTGCAAGAATACAACGCCTACGTAATAGGACTAGACTCATTAGTAGCTACAGAAATGACCTTTAAGGACTACACAAAACAGATGAGCAGTTATGATCGTAAGATTCACATTTTAAAAATAGAATCTTCAAAACAGGATGTTTTTGGGAGTTTGTTGTACCCATTGTTAAATTCGGTTTCTGAAATATCGTATTTTAAAGACCAACAAACCACACAACTAAAAAATTTAGAATTGGCCGATTCTATCACCCAAGTATCTATTGTGCAAACAGACTCTTTACTTTCTTTATTTGAGGACGTAAGAATTGTAGAGGCAAACAAAGAGTTTTCAAACGGAACAAACTTGTATATGTCCGAAAAGGCGGAGGACAATACAGAAATATCCTTGTTAAACAGAAAAATTGAATTGTCTGACAAATTAGAAGGAATACGTACAGCGAAGTTAAAAGCTAAAAACGTTGTCGATATAGTCGCTGCTTTTCCAGAAGTGGGATATTTAGAAAGGTCTATTTGGAAAAACAAAAAAGTTCAAGGCGTACTAGCAGGGTTTATTTTACTTTCACTGTTTTATATAGTTATCCACCTCGACGCATTTATTCTTTCAAAAAAAGAAGACTAATGAAAGTCCTCATCACAGGGGGAGCTGGCTTTATAGGCTCACATGTAGTAAAACATTTTTTGACAGATAGCCGCTATCACGTCTTTAACCTCGACAAGCTTACCTATGCAGGCAACCCAAACAACCTTGCTGGATTTGAAAAAAACGCGAACTACACCTTTATTCATGGGGATATTACTGATGCATCTTTTATCCAAACCCTTTTTGAGAAGGAATCATTTAAACACGTTGTCCACTTAGCGGCAGAGTCGCACGTGGATCGCTCTATTGAAGATCCGTTTGTTTTTGCCAAAACCAATATTTTAGGCACGCTTAACCTGTTGCACAGCTTTAAGGCAACACATCAAAAAGGGGGAATATTTTACCATATTAGCACAGACGAGGTATATGGAACACTAGGAGAAACAGGGCTTTTTACAGAAAGCACACCCTATCAGCCCAACTCGCCATACGCCGCTTCAAAAGCAAGCTCGGACCATTTTGTTCGGGCCTATGCCGAAACCTATAAGCTGCCTGTGATTATATCAAATTGTTCTAATAATTATGGCCCCAATCAATTTCCTGAAAAATTTATCCCCGTTTGCATTCAAGCCATTGTAAACAGCAAAACCATTCCCATTTATGGCGATGGAAACTACACACGTGACTGGCTTTATGTAGAAGATCACGCTAGAGCTATAAAAACGATTTTGGAAGAAGGCAAACCAGGCGAAACATATAATATAGGAGGGCTAAATGAATGGAAAAACATGGATTTGGTAAAGGTGTTGATTCGGGAAACCGATAAGGCACTTGGCAGACCCGAAGGTGCATCATTACCTCTGATTACCTTTGTCAAAGATCGCCCCGGACACGACAAAAGATATGCCATTGACAACGCTAAAATTATGCGTGAACTACAATGGAAGCCCGAACATTCTTTTGAACAAGGCATCGTGAAAACCATTCAGTGGTATTTATCAAATCAAGCATGGATCGACGCTATTCTTGATGGTTCTTACCGAAAAAACACTAACTTTAAATAAAATGAAGGGCATTATACTTGCAGGCGGTTCTGGAACACGACTTCACCCGATAACATTAGCGGTGAGTAAGCAGCTTATGCCCGTATATGACAAACCGATGATATACTACCCATTATCAACGCTTATGAGCGCGGGCATTCGCGAGATTTTGATCATATCTACCCCCAAAGACCTCCCCCTTTTTGAACGACTTCTAGGCGATGGTAGTCAATTGGGCTGCTCGTTTTCTTATGCCGTTCAGCCCGAACCTAAAGGTTTAGCACAGGCATTTTTGATTGGAGAGGCGTTTATTGGCAATGACGCTGTAGCACTCATTTTGGGAGACAATATCTTTTATGGTACAGGGCTTCAAACAATACTTCAAAACAACACGAATCCTAACGGCGGAACCATTTTTGCGTATAAGGTCCAAGACCCTGAACGCTATGGCGTGGTAACATTTGATGTATCAGGGAAGGCAACTGCTTTAGAGGAAAAACCCAAGAATCCAACATCGACTTATGCCGTTCCGGGGATTTATTTTTACGATAATGAAGTAGTTTCTATTGCAAAAGAAATCAAGCCTAGCCCAAGGGGCGAGTTGGAAATAACAGATGTAAACAAGGCGTATTTGCAAAAGCAAAAACTACAAGTTAAAGTACTTGATAGCGGTACTGCTTGGCTAGACACGGGAACGTTTGCTTCTCTTATGCAGGCATCACAGTTTGTTCAGGTGCTGCAAGAGCGACAAGGGCTACGCATTGGCGCGATAGAAGAGGTTGCACTTCGAATGGGGTATATTGACACGAAGCAGTATGATGCGGTTGTTTCTCCATTTATTAAAAGTGGTTACGCAAAGCGATAAGGATGCAGATAGAAGAAACCAAGCTTAACGGTTGCGTTTTAGTAACGCCTGATGTTCACAAGGACGGGCGTGGTTATTTTATGGAAACCTACCGCCAATCGTGGACGGATGCCTTAGAGGCATTCACAGGTGATTTTGTTCAAGACAACCAGTCGTTTTCGCATTACGGAACGATAAGGGGATTACATTTTCAAAGGGGCGAACACGCCCAAGCCAAATGGGTTCGTGTGCTTTTTGGGGAAATTCTAGACATAGCGGTGGATTTGCGCAGCGACTCCCCTACCTATGGTCAGCACATTGCTGAGGAACTTTCGGCAGCAAAGCACAATCAACTATGGATTCCCAAGGGATTTGCACATGGATTTTCGGTACTTTCAGAAACGGCAATCGTGTGTTATAAATGCGACGCCTACTACAACAAAGAAGCGGAATCAGGCATTCATCCCTTAGACCGTTCCCTTAACATTGACTGGGGTATTCCAACAGCGAAGCAGCGGATTTCTCCAAAGGATCAGGTATTGCCATCATTTAACGATTTCACGGGATGAAAACAGTTTTAGTTACAGGTGCAAACGGGCAGTTGGGCAAATCGATTCATCGGATTGCTAAAGACTATCCCGAGCTAAAATTTGTTTTCACCGATGTAGCAGAGTTAGACATCACTAATATTGATGACGTGAATGCTTTTTTCAGCTCTAACAAAACAGATTATTGCATTAATTGCGCGGCTTATACTGCGGTAGATAAAGCAGAGGAGGAGGTTGACAAGGCATATCTGCTAAACGCAATAGCTGTTAAACACCTAGCGGAGGCATGTAAAACATCTGCGGCGGTTTTGATTCATATTTCTACAGATTTTGTTTTTGATGGCACAAAGAGAACTCCCTACACGGAGGAAGATACGCCAAATCCATTAAGTGTATATGGGAAGTCTAAGCTAAAAGGCGAGCAGTATCTTCAAGGAATTTTGGAAAGGCACTTTATCGTAAGAACGTCGTGGTTGTATTCGGAGTATGGAAATAACTTTGTTAAAACTATGTTCCGATTGGCAGAAACAAGAGATGAAATAAGCGTTGTTAACGATCAAATAGGTTCGCCGACCTATGCAGGGGATTTGGCGTCATTCTTGCTGGAAATAATAAACAAACCCTCAAAGGATTATGGCATATACCATTACTCCAACGAAGGGAGTATAAGTTGGTATGATTTTGCTGTAGAAATTTTTAAGCAGCATAAAAGGGCTGTTCGTGTTGTTCCAATCCCAACGAACGCGTACCCCATAGCAGCTAAAAGGCCAGCATATACCGCTATGGATTTGACAAAGGCAAAAATTACATTCGGGAATACAATTCCATTGTGGAAACAAAGGATCATATGATTGATAATAAAGGCCTAGTATTGTGTTTGACTCCAGTTTACAACGACTGGGAGAGTTTAATTGAATTGGTTGATGAAATCAGAGGTGTGTTTTCTGAATCAGCAGATAAAAAGTTTAAAATCCTAGCAATTGACGATGGCTCCACTGAGCAAAACAAATACCCCTTTAATAAGAGCGATGTAGAAATCATATCACTTAAAAAAAACGTTGGCCATCAACGCGCAATAGCTATTGGTATACAGTACGTTTACAATAAATATCTTAATAATCAACTATCAGAAAAAAAACTAACAGCACACCACCTTGTTGTGTTGGACTCAGACGGAGAGGATAAGCCATCAGATATATTAAGTATGGTTGATGCTGCTGACCAACAGGTTGTTTTTGCTCAACGCACAAAAAGAAGCGAAACGCTTTCATTTAAACTAGGGTATTGGTTTTACAAAAAAATATTTAGATTATTAACAGGTAAAAGTATAAGCTTTGGAAATTTTTGCGCCATTCCAGTCTCGTTGTTAAAGCCGATTGCCTTAAATACGGATATTTGGAATCACTTTTCTGGCAGTATAATTAAATCAAGAATTCCATACGCCACGTACCCAACTGTCCGTGGAAAAAGACATGAAGGAAAGTCTAAAATGAACACGACAAACCTGATTGTTCATGGGTTAAGCGCGGTATCGATTTATTTTGACGTTTTGTGTATAAGGCTGTTGAGGTTTTCATTAATTGCACTAACTTTTTGTTCTATCGGAGTAGGATATATTTTCTATCAAAAGATTTTTACTGAAAACGCAATCCCAGGATGGGCTTCGAGCCTGGTTCTGATAATTTTTTCTATAATAATTCAACTCTTTTCAGTCACATTTGTAGTTTTATTATTCCAGTTAAACACCCGAAAGAGAATTGAGGCTCCATATGAACACCTTTTCAAAAAGTTTCTTGATCAAAATGAAGCGTAATATTAATTTAAAACAAATAAAAAAGCATTGGGCTTTATTGACAATTCTAGCTGTTGCTGCTATGCTGCGTTTTTTTGGGTTAGATTTCCAAAGCCCCTGGCTAGATGAGCTACATACATTAATTGAGACTAATCCAGAATTAACATATAAAGAGTTTTATGACTTAATGCTAAACAGTGAACATATGCCTCATCTTTATTACGTTCTCGTTAGAGCATTTAACATGATTTTTGGCGTATCATTATTTGGAATACGGGCATTTTCTGCTCTTATTGGGACGACTTCTGTTTATGCCATATTTCTTTTAGGAAAGGAGTTATACTCCAAAAAAGCAGGATATATTGCGGCAATATTCTTAGCGATTAACTCCACGCATATTTTTTATTCTCAAGAAATTAGACCTTACATCTTACTTTGTCTATTTACATGTGTGTCTTTTTTGTTTTTGAGTAAGTTTTTAAAGAGGCAAACAATTCAACGGGCAGCCTATTACGGTCTATTTGCTGGACTTATGATAAGCACACATTTTTTTGGCCTCTTTGTTTTGGCCTCTCAGCTAGTGTTATTGGCAATTTTCTTAATATCGTCTGAAGATATTAAGAGATTTGTAAAGCTATCTTTAATTTCAGGCGGTGTTATTTTGTTAATGTTTATTCCTTCAATTCCTGTTTTGTTAAAGGTTTCAAAGCTTTCGTCATTTTGGATTCAACCCGCCTCCCCAAGATTTTTTTTAGAAACGGTAAATGGTTTTTTTGGTAAATCAGAGTTTTTACTTTTTATAGTTTTTATCCTAACCACAGCGTTTTTTCTTCGGGCTTTTTTTCAAAATGAGCAGCAAAAGTCAAACGCCGCCTACGAATTAAGCGTTAAAGTTGTCCTTGTTTGGCTATTTGTGATATTTATGGCTCCTTACATTAGGTCTCATACTAACGTTCCTATGCTTATTTCTAGGTATTTTATAAGCGCTTTACCAGCGGTTCTTATTGTCATGGCGATAGCAATGTGTTTTTTTAAAGTAAAGCAGCTTTTTGTAGCGACAATTTCCATTTTTGCATTCTCCTCAGCAGTTGACCTTTTTATAGTAAAAGACTATTACGGAAGGGTAAACAAAACGCAATACAGGGAGATGACAAATACAGTTAAAATGCTTAATCCCCAAAACCACAGTATTGTTTCGCCTTTGGCTTGGCATGTAGGATACTATTTTGACAGGCCTCAACATGTGCTTACCCAAAAAACCCTAGACGAGTATGTATTAGAAATGATTAACAGCGGCTCAAAACCTTCAAACTTTTGGTTTATGGACGGACATTCCAGTTCGTATAAAGCTTCAGCATCAACGCAGAAGTTTTTAGATGAAAACTTTTACATGGTTGATAAGATTGAATACTTTGATATTTGGGCAAGACATTACTTATACAAAAACAACAACAAAATAAAGCCTTTAGCACTAGATGATTTTTCACCCAACTTTCATACTGGCGAACCAGTATTAAAGTTGATTTCCAACTCAACGGTTTCCAGACCCATACAATTGGAAAAAGGGAAATATAGAATTGCTGTAGAGGCTATGAGCATCCCTAACCCACCAATAAATAATGAAAACGCACATTTCGACATCTCAATCAATGAAAAGCGCATAGGAGGCTTTTACGCAAACTCAGAAGAGTTCTCTTTAAAATTGTTTGATGTTGATGTAGAAGAGACTATCCAAACCACAATTTCCCTAACATTTGGCAACGATTTTTTTGATGATCATGGCGATAGAGACCTTATTATTAAAAGTATTTCACTTGAGAAAAAGAAAGAATGAAACAAATAACGCAGACTCAACACATCGTACTCTTTTTATTTGCATTAATAGTTGTCGCTTGTAAGGGTACAACTGCTCCAACCACTAATGTGTTCAAAAACCTAAACCCCGACGAAAGACTAGCAGAAGTATTTGAAATTCAGCTAAAAGCAACCGTTAATCACAACGACGAGTTTAGAATTTATTACACCACAAAAGAAACAACAGAGTTTAGCGAGAACCAAGTAATAAGAGTCAAAATAGTAGGGCTTTCAGAAGAGCAAACAATTATATATAAATTCCCATTAGGTATATACCCATCAAATTTGAGACTCGATTTCGGGTTTAATAGCAATCAACAAACTACAGAAATAAACGCTATGATATTTATTGATGGACAACAAAAGAAGGTCATTGACGGAAAGAATCTCTTAGAGTATTTTTCAATTTTGTATGGGACAGGGAGATTCGATAAAAACTTAAAACAATTACAAAGATTAAATGATCAGGGCCTGAGCCCTATAATCATTGCTAAGAAGAAACTGATTAAACAGATTTTCCACAATCAGAAAGATCAAACACAAAACGTAAACCAAAGCTAATACTAAAGCTTCATTCAAAAATGATTCAGATTCACACGGACTTACGTTACTTCTTCTCTGGCACCATATATTCAGGCCTGAGTAGCTTAATAGGCCTACTTGCACCTTTAATAGTTTTACCACACGTGATTAATATTATAGGCTTAACCTATTATGGTATTTCAGCGGTTGCTTTTACGGTTTCCATTTTTTTGTCCTTAGCTGTAGATTTTGGATTTAATATTTCATGTGTCAATAAATTATCAAAAACCAAAGAAAATAAATCGGCAATTATTTCAAATGTTATTTATGCAAAAGCACTAATTTTCTTATTGCTCATTGTTTTAGCTACAATTAGTTATTTGATACTATTTGATTCAAAGATTGAACAGAAGGTTTATCTAACTTCATTAATAATTCCACTTACTTCTATATTTAACATGAGTTGGGCGCTCCAGGGCTTGCAACGTATAAAAGCATGGAGTTTTTTTCAAAGCATAGGCTTTCTTATTTATGTTGTTGCTACATTTTTATTGATAAACTCCCCTGATGACGTACTATTTGTGAACTTGGCATATGGGATTGGTTTTTTATCCTCGGGATTTTTTTCCATAATCTATCTTACGATTAGACATAATTTTTTTTTAAGGAGGCTTAAAATTAGAGCCGTACTAGAAGAGATAAGAGACAGCTACCACTTTTTTTTATCGAACGTTTTGAGCTATGCCACCCTATTTTTTTTAGGCCCATTAACAGGAGCTATAATATCTTATGAAGCTGCGGGGATCTATAGTATTTTAGAAAAAATCTATCAGCTTATGAGGAAACCACTTTCTATCTATCAAACACTTATGTTGCCCAAAATATCTGGAATTTTGGAATTTGACAGAGCCCGCGCAATTTCATTGATACGCAAAACATATCCGTTCGCTGTCTTCTTAATATTAATTCAAAGTGCAGTCATTTTCTTTTACAAAGAAGAAGTAATTACCTTGTTTACACTAGAAAGCGTAGAGCTGATCAGCCGATTGCTTTCGATTTCTTTTGTAGGGATAATAATGACTTTGATTAATAGCCCAGTAGCCCTTCTTTTAATGGCTTTGGACAAAAAAAGAACACTAATGATTTTATCGGCCTGTGGGTTTGTTTTAGGAGTTGTTTTGGCCGCTCCTTTAATAAAAATTTATGGAGTTACGGGGACTGTATATACGCTTTTATTTATAGAGTTTTTTTTAGCAACCACACTTGTTATTATAAAAAAAAGGAAATAAACTAAGTTTAATCAAATAATTACTTCAATTTACATTATCAATAGATAATAATTATCAAGTCTTTTATACATTAACAAAATGAAAAACAAAAAGTACGAAATCAAAGAGCAGAGTTATTTTTCACACGTGAGACATGAAGTGATTGATGCTATTAAAGATAAGAAAGGGCTTAATGTAGCAGAAATTGGAGGAGGCACAGGAAACACGCTTATTCACCTAAAAAAAACTGGAATTGCCTCATCAATTCACTTGTATGATATTGTGGATTTTGTTAAAGAAAAAGACGAGTTTGACTCAATTCATATTGACGATGTCGAGTCGTGTGAGTTCCCCAAAAATAAATATGATGTCATTATCTTGGCAGATGTTTTGGAGCATTTGTTTGACCCCAAAAGAATAATTGAAAGGCTTATTCCATCACTTAAAAAAGAAGGCCTTATCATTTGTAGTATTCCCAACATAAGACATTTTAAGGCATTTTATAAAATATTTATTAAGGGAACCTTTAAATATGAAAACTCAGGCACGTTTGATTTTACCCACCTTCGCTTTTTTTGTAAAAAGGACATGATAAAACTTTTAGATTTCCCAAACATATTAAAGCTTATGACTATTCAGTCTTCAAATAAATTTGTTAAAAGTAAAGCATCTATTATTGATAAAGTTACGTTTAGGATTTTCTCTGAGTTTTTGACGGTTCAGTATATAATTGTACTAAAAAACATTAAAACGGAATCATAATAATACAGCAAAACCAGGCAATGCAACTCTCTGTAATTATAGTAAATTATAATGGCGAAGTCTTTCTAAAAGACTGTATAGAGTCAATACATACGCATTGCGCCACAATTTCCCATGAAGTTATAATAGTTGATAATAACTCGCAAGACAACAGCTTAGCACTTGTAGAAAAACTTAGCGCTCCAATTAAAGTTATCAAGAACGATGAGAACGTTGGATTCTCAAAGGCCAATAATATTGGCGTGAAAGCTAGTTGTGGGCATAACGTACTCTTGCTAAACAACGATACTATATTGTGCGGCAATATAACTGCAGCTCTCGACGTTCTCAAAGACGAAAAAGTCGGAGTCGTTGGTATAAAAATGTTAGGACGAAATAAAGAGTATAGAAAATCCGCAGGAAACTTTCCTTCCGTATGGAATTTGATCAAACTTTCGCGTATAATGAAAGCAAACGGAAGTTTTTCGAATGGAAATTTTGAAGAGGACCTTTATTCAGTTGACTGGGTGGAAGGATCTTTTTTATTAACGAAAAGGAAATATTGGGATATGGTAGGTGGTCTTTCAGAAGAATATTTTATGTATTGTGAAGACGTGGATTTTTGTAAAAAAATCAAGGATAAAAATTTAAAAACGATTTTTTACAGCCCTATTTCATATATACATTTTGGAGGATACACAAGCGCTCGTTCAAAAACAATAAACGAAAGCTTCAAAAAATTTGTAAGAAAGCATATAACACAACCAAAAAGAAGCCTTTATCTAATGTTGTTAAAACTTAAACAAGCAAAAAGAAATGTTAAGAGCTATTTTTAATTACTTTTTAGTAAAATTCGAAAAAAACTACGTTGTCTCAAAAGAGGTCACCAACAAACAAATCTTGGCAACGCTATTATCCCGAATGACAATGCTTGTTAGAGGCATATTAAGGACTAGAAAGATGGTTTTTCTAGGCAGAGGGGTTAGATTAAGAAATGTAAAAAACATAAAACTAGGTAAGGCTTGTACAATTGAAGAGCGCGTTCATGTTGATGGATATGCAAAACAAACGGTCTCTTTTGGTAATCGAGTTAAGATTGGGGCAAATACTAAAATATCTATAACTAGTCACTTAGAAAACATTGGCACAGGCTTAAATATTGGTCACGATAGCGCTATTGGAGAATATTCTTATTTAGGCTGTTCAGGAGGAGTAACCATCGGGAATGACGTTATAATGGGCCAATATGTAAGTTTTCACTCTCAAAACCATAATTATCAAGATAAAACCCGTAAAATTCGAGAACAGGGAGTTAAGTCTGAAGGAATAGAGATAGGAAATAATATTTGGGTCGGAGCAAAAGCAACTTTTTTAGATGGATGCAAAGTATCAGACAATTCAATTGTCGCGTCAGGCGCTGTAGTAACCGACAAGTTTTCATCTGGTGTCGTTATAGGAGGTGTTCCGGCTAGAGTTATTAAGGAATTATGAAGAAAACAGTTCTGTTTTTTCATCAATCTGCGGAGCTTTATGGTTCTGATAAAATGTTGCTATATTTTGTATTGCACTTAAAGAGTGAGCAAAGTGAATTTAATCCAATAGTTGTGCTTCCTAAAGAGGGACCGTTATTAGAAATTCTCAAGCAAAACAAGGTAAAAACAATCGTATCTCCAGTTCTGAAACTTTCTAGAAAGATGTTTTCAGCTAAAATTATTTTTAGCCTTCCGTATCGTCTTTTCAAATCCCTTTATACGTTAAAAAGAGAATTAAAAAACGAGTCAATAGATATAGTTTACTCTAGTACACTTGCAGTAATAATGGGGTTGGTGTACTCAGTACTATATCGAGTAAAACACATTTGGCATGTTCACGAACTGATAAGAAAACCAAGAATAGTTAAACACACCTATACTTATTTGCTGTCTAGATTTTCTAACCATGTTGTTTTTAATTCACACGCCTCTAGAAACAATTTTATTATAAAAACCAACAAGCTTTCTAAAAAAGCAACCGTTATTTGGAATGGACTGGAACGCCAATCAATAAAAACAAAACCAGAGACGCTTAAAAAGTTACGAAAGTCATTAACCATTAAAGAAACCACAATTGTTATAGGGCTTGTAGGAAGAATTAGTCACTGGAAGGGCCACCGTTTATTGCTAGAGGCATTTGAAGACCTCCACAATAATGGGTATGATATTGCCCTTTTATTTTTGGGATCACCGCCGCCAAACCAAGAGCACTTTTTAGAAACCCTAATTGATGAAATAAAAAAGCGCAATCTTTCTCATAAATGTAGCATTGTTGGTTTTGATTCAAATATTTGGCAATATTTTGATTTAATGGATATAGTTACGGTACCCTCTACGGAGCCAGAACCTTTTGGATTAGTAACATTAGAGGCAATGTTATCAAAGAAGCCTGTAATAGCTTCTAACCACGGTGGATTAAGCGAAATTGTTGTAGACAATCATACGGGCTTTCTTTTTAGCCCAAACAGTAGCGGAGATTTATATTTAAAAACGGAGCTCTTGATTAAAGACAAAAATAAACGAAACAATTTTGGAAAAAACGGATATGACAGGGTAAACACGATTTTTACATCTGAAACATATAATTTAAACCTTTTAAATTGTATTAAAAAGCTATGAAGCTCAAAACCGATATTATTAGTCAATACAAAGTTTGTTTTATATCGCTCCTGTCGGTAAGCTTTCTATTTGCCTCGTTTGAAATAACCGCGATTTTATCTACGCTTGTTGTTTTGTTTGTTTTGGCGCAAAAGAAAATTAAGTTTTCAAAGAACTTCCTTTTTCTAATTTCCTTATTAATTATAATAAGCACAATAGCAATTATTACAGGCCTTGTGAAAAATGAATTTGGATATGATTTTTTAAAAGACTTTTTTTATTTAAACAAACCAATATTATTAATCCTTGCAGGTTACGCCATAGTCCGAAAGATAAACAACCAAGAATTTCTTTATAAAACTATCGTTTCGGTCGCTGTCTTTTTTGCAGCTATTCACTTGTTTTTAGTAGCTCAGTACGTAATAGCTGAGCCGGACTTCACTGTGGCGGGCATTAGATATTATGCGGGTAGAGATAGTATTTTGGAGCTCTTCGCATTAAGCTTTTTAGTGGCCAATATTAGGTTAAAAAAAATAAAATTTAAACACCAAAACCTCATAACTTTGGTTTTAGCATTGTCATTCCTTTTCTACCTATCTAGGACGATGACACTTGTTTTTATATTTATGTTAATCGCCTTTTTAGGTTATTTAAAGCTGACAACTAAAGGTTTAAGATATATTCTCTTTACAACACTAATTATCAGTGCACTTTATGCCTATTTATTTTCTGTAAAAATCGACAGGGATTCTAGTAGACCAATTGACAACTTTTTATATAAACTAAAAATTGCTCCAGCAGAAATCTTTATTAAACCGGGGAGCTTAGATGTTAAAGACCACGCAAACCTATGGGATCATTGGCGCGCCTATGAGGCTAGTAAGGCAATCGGCGCACTCAATGATGGAAAAACAATCGATTGGTTTTTCGGATTGGGGATGGGGTCGCTAATAGACCTTGATTTTTATGCCCCACTATCTGATGATGATAAGGGCATGAGATTTATTTCATTACTACACAATGGCTACGTGTATGTGCTTTATAAAACGGGATTCATAGGACTTCTAATTTACATTTTATTTTTTGTGTTTATAATTGTGCCATTTAATAGCACAAAAGAAATGCTACCTTCTTATAATATTCTTGTAGGAATTGTGACTTTTTACATTATTTCATCATTTGTAATAAGTGGACTTTATAATTTATCGGACCCAATTTCATTGTTAGTTGGAGCCTTTTTTAAACAGCGTGAAATTGAATTTTATGAAAATAGCAATTATAGGTACTAGAGGAATACCCAATAATTATAGCGGGTTTGAACAGTTTGCTGAAAACTTTGCTGTTTTTTTAGCAGAAGAAGGGTACGATATAACCGTTTATAACTCACACAACCATAACTATCAAAAACAAAACTTTAAGGGAGTTAAAATTATTCATTGCTTTGATCCAGAATTTTTAGTTGGTACGTTTGGACAGTTTATTTATGATCTTAACTGTATATTAAACTCTAGGCGACAAAGGTTTGATGTGATCCTACAGCTTGGCTACACCTCAAACTCTATTTGGTATTTTTTGCTTCCAAAGGCAGCAAAAATAGTCACGAATATGGATGGACTGGAGTGGAAGCGGACAAAGTACACTCCCCTAGTGCAAAATTTTTTAAAGTACGCCGAAAAATTAGCCGCTAAAAGCAGCGATGTTTTAATAGCAGACTCATTGGGAATTCAAACCTATCTTAAAAAGAAGTATAAACTTGAGTCCACATACATCCCGTATGGCGCAAGCATCCCTAAACAGTTTCAAAAAAGTGTTTTGGAAGAATTTAATGTATTGCCTTTTTCGTATAATATGCTTATCGCAAGAATGGAGTCCGAGAATAACATAGAGGTCATTTTAGATGGGCACTGTGCGTCTAATCAAAATCGTAAATTTTTGGTTATTGGAAATCACCAGGGCACAAAATTCGGAAAGTATATTTATCAGAAATTTAAAAACACTACATCAATTCATTTTCTAGGCGGAATTTTTGACCTTATAAAACTCAACGCCCTTCGTAAATATTCTAACTTATATTTTCATGGACACTCTGTTGGGGGGACAAACCCATCCTTATTAGAGGCAATGGCTTCAGAAGCATTAATTGTTGCGCATGACAACCCATTCAACAAAGGTGTTTTGGGCGAAGACGCTCACTATTTTACAGACGCATCAGATGTAACACATTTTATAGATAAATTGGAAAAAAACGCATTTTCGAATGTTATAGACAATAACACTGATAAAATTCGATATAAATTTAGCTGGAAATCAGTTAACGCTAACTATTTAAAAACCCTTGTTAGAGCCTATCAATCATCTTAAAAACATACTAAAACAAGAAAGCGTATATGTTTACCTCATAGTAATTGTATTAACTTTTCACCTACTAAACTTCGCATTTGGGAGCATTAGCCTTGGTGTATTTTCCGTAGTTTCTCTACTAAATGCTACGTTTAACAGGCCCAAGAAATTTAGAGCGCTAACACCACCTATAATTTATTTTGTTGTAATAGTAATATCATTGACACTTTTAGAGCACAGTGAGAATGTTTCTTCTAAGCTAGTACGCGCTCTTCCCTTTCTATTCATTCCTCTTTCGTTTTCCTTTGTAAATGTTTTGACACGAAAAGGAATACAGAGGATATTTGCAGCTTTTTCTAATATTCTAATTTTATATACGACACTCCTTTTAATAAATGCTATTGTGAGGTACAAGACAAACAAGGATATTGACGTGTTTTTTTATCATGAATTGTCATCATTATTTGACATCAATGCAGTCTATCTTTCCATGGTCTTACTGTTATCATATATCTTTCTATTAACTAAAACAAAAGTTATATGGGACTATTTTAAACTTCTATTGATTTTTACAGCTATGGTTTTACTGTCTTCAAAAATGATCTTACTACTCGTAATAGCTCTAAGCGTATTTATGGGATTGAAAAGGACAAGCCCACTTAAAATTAAGATATTATTTTTGAGTATGTTCTCTTTACTGTGTGTGGCTTTGCTAAATAGCAATAAAATCAACAAAAGATTAAACGATGAAATGCAAAGTAATTTGGCAGAGGTACTTACTACAGAAAAATTCAATCATGTGTATTTATGGACAGGGTCTTCTATAAGACTTTTTCAGGGGCGTGTTTTTTGGGAGCTACTACAAGAAGAAAAAAAGTATTTTTTTGGATACGGCTTTAATTCATCACAAGAACAAATTAAAGCAAAGCACATTCAATATAATTTATACCCAGGATTTCACAATTATAACTTCCATAATCAATATCTACAAACAATGGCAGAATTAGGAATAATTGGCCTTCTTTCACTAGGCTTTATCTTAATAAATTTTCTAAAAATACCCTTTAAATCCAGGTCTTTATTTCCCATTTTAATAGCAGTAGTTTTTTTGATACTTTTTTTGACAGAGTCTTATTTGGTAAGACAAAGAGGAATAGTTTATTTTTTGTTTTATTATTGCCTAATAATTAAATACGCTCAACAAAGATGAAAATAACCGTAATTGGCACCGGCTATGTAGGCTTAGTAACTGGAACGTGCTTGGCAGAAGCGGGCAATGACGTATTGTGCATAGATATCGACAAAGTCAAAGTAGCCAAAATGCAAAATGGTGAAGTGCCTATTTATGAGCCGCACCTAGAAACCTATTTTGAACGCAACATAAAATCTGGCAGGCTTCATTTTTCCACCAACATTGAAGAGGGCGTTCATCATGGAGAAGTGATTTTCTTGGCCCTTCCAACTCCTGAAGACGAAGATGGTTCTGCTGATCTTTCTTATGTGCTGGGTGTCGCCAACCAAATTGGCGATTTGATGAAAGACTACAAAATTATTGTTAGTAAAAGCACGGTTCCTGTGGGGACTGGTGAGCGTGTAAAAGCAGCGTTAAAAGCGAAAACAGACGTGTCTTTTGACGTGGTGTCTAACCCTGAGTTTTTACGCGAAGGTTTTGCGGTAGAAGACTTTATGAAACCCGATAGGATTGTTGTGGGCGTGGAGTCAGAACGAGCACAAAAAACCATGAATAAGCTCTACGCGACTTTTGTCCGTTCTGGAAATCCTATCGTTTTTATGGACATCAAATCCGCAGAGCTGACGAAATATGCTGCAAATGCCTTTTTAGCAACGAAGATTACTTACATGAACGAAATCGCAAACTATTGCGAAAAGGTGGGCGCTAACGTGGACGATGTACGCATGGGAATGGGGCTTGACGAGCGTATTGGCAAACGCTTTTTGTTTCCTGGAATCGGCTATGGCGGATCGTGTTTTCCAAAAGATGTAAAGGCATTGCACAAATCTGGGAAAGATGCCCAACACCACTTTGCTATTTTGGATAGCGTAATTGAGGTTAACGAGCAACAAAAAACGGTTTTATTTCCCAAAATGCAACAACATTTTGAGGGAAACCTTAAAGACAAAAAAATTGCGGTATGGGGGCTGGCATTTAAACCCGACACAGATGATATTCGTGAAGCACCTGCCTTGTACATGATTAACAAGCTGCTTGATGCAGGCGCCAGTGTTACGGCATTTGACCCCGAAGCTATGGATAATGTAAAAGCAAAATTAGGCGATAGCATTTCCTTTGCATCAAGCATGATGGATGCAGTTAAGGACGCAGATGCGTTACTGATTTGTACGGAATGGCACGCCTTTAGAAACCCGAATTTTGACAACTTAAAAACCGCCCTCAAGAGCAACGTCATTTTTGACGGACGTAACATATACAATCCGAAGGACATGACAGCCTTAGGGTTTGATTATTATTCTATAGGCAGATGAGGAAAGCACTAGTTACGGGAGCAGCAGGCTTTTTGGGGTCGCATTTGTGTGATAAGTTGCTAGCCAATCATATTGCCGTTATTGGCATGGACAACCTCATTACAGGCTCTATGTCCAACATTGCGCACCTAGAAGGAAACCCAAACTTTCGTTTTGTTCATCACGATGTATGTGAATTTATTGACATAAAGGAAGAGTTGGATTACATCCTTCATTTTGCTTCTCCTGCCAGTCCAATAGATTACTTAAAAATCCCCATACAAACACTCAAGGTAGGAGCACTAGGAACACATAACGTGCTAGGATTAGCAAGAGCAAAAAATGCGCGTATTTTGGTGGCCTCTACGTCCGAAATCTATGGCGACCCCCTTGTACACCCACAAACTGAAGACTATTTTGGCAACGTAAATACCATTGGCCCTAGGGGCGTGTATGATGAAGCGAAACGCTATTTAGAATCTATTACCATGGCGTATCACCGCTATCATTCCGTGGATACCCGGATCATACGTATTTTCAACACCTATGGACCAAGAATGCGCTTAAACGACGGCAGGGTAATACCTGCCTTTATGGGACAAGCGCTGAGAGGAGAAGACTTGACTGTTTTTGGCGATGGCTCTCAAACGCGCTCCTTTTGCTTTGTTGAAGACGAAATAGAGGGAATTTACCGATTACTTATGAGCGATTATCACTTGCCTGTAAATATTGGCAATCCCGATGAAATATCCATTTTAGATTTTGCAAAGGAGATTATTAAATTAACGGGAACCGATCAAAAAATAGTCTTTAAACCCTTACCCAAAAACGACCCGCTTCAACGCAAGCCCGACATTACTAAGGCAAGAGAAATATTGGGATGGCAGCCTAAAATTGGTCGTAAAGAAGGCATGCAACGCACCTATGATTACTTTAAGTCTTTAAGTCGTGAAGAATTAAATAAAATGGAACATAGAGATTTTTCGTCTTTCAAAACGTAGTTAGATATACAATAAGCCCCCTACAATACCGTTATATTACTTAACCAACATTAGTACTATTGAGTAAAAGTATACAAGAAAACCTTAAGTTTTTAAAATATCTACCTTTCTGGGTTTTTGAGTGGGGGTCACTTTTTGTTTGTTCCTTGCTCACTCTTAGCCCCGCCTTTTTAATCAATAATAGCACAACAGCATCCTTTGTACTAGTATCTATATGGGTACTTAGTGGAATTATGTCGCGTTTTTATAACTATGAGCGCAACCTGACTTTTACAAAACAATTGCAACGTTTTATTTTATTTTCATTCTTGTGGGGGTCACTTCTCTTTCTAGCCACCCTTTTTTTTTCAGATGAATTTGTTTGGAACACAATTGCTGTTATCAAAACTTCAGCAAGCATATTTCTCATAAAAGTAGTAGCCCTAATTGTACTATTTAAACTTAGGAAAAACACGCCCCTTTTTCAAGAAAACATATTGGTACACAATTCAGATTCAGGGCAAAATTTTATTAAAGATGTTCATGAGCTAAAAAGAACAGGGCTCAACATTTATGAAGCAGACAAAACACTCTTTGAAGAAACTTCTTTTGACCAACTAGAACAAACAATACAAGAAAACAGTATACAAACTATATACGTGCCTCTCGATATCGTTTTAGATGGTGCTAATGCCCATATATTAAATTTAAACTGGAAAAAACAGACTCGTATAAAACTTATTACTAGCTATAACTCTCCCATTACTGGAAGAAATGCCCAATTTTATGGACTTACACAAGTAATAAAACATTTCGTAAGCCCATTAGATTCAATTTTATATCGAATTCAAAAAAGAGTCTTTGACATTGTTTTTTCTGGGCTTGTGATTATCGTACTTTTATCTTGGTTTATCCCCCTTATAGCAGTCTTGATTTTAGCAGACTCAAAAGGCCCTGTGTTTTTCATTCAAAAAAGGCCAGGACGGTTTAAAAAACCATTCTCGTGTATTAAGCTTAGATCCATGACTGTTAACAGCAGAACAGAAAAATCTGCATCTAGAAATGACGCAAGAATCACACGAATTGGAAAATTTATTCGTAAAACGAGCATTGACGAACTCCCCCAGTTTTTTAATGTCTTTTTCGGACAGATGTCTATTGTTGGACCTCGCCCCAACCTAACATCACAAAACGATAGGTACAGTAAGATATTTGATGATTATTCAAAACGCATGTACCTAAAACCAGGAATTACAGGTCTGGCACAAGTTAGCGGAGCTAGAGGAGGAATTGATAACGATATTGAAATGAAGCATCGCATCAAATACGATATATTCTATATTTGGAACTGGTCGTTTGCGCTCGACATCAAAATTATAATTCGGACGGTACTAAATATTTTTAGAGGTGAAGACAAAGCCTACTAAATTTTCGACTCATATCGTTTGGTTACCAAATAAACACCAACTAATACGACACTTCCTGCACCAAGCTTATAGGCTGTTAACCCATCTGCTCCTACCATAATGGCGTATGCAATACCAATCAGCGGTTGCAAATACGTAAACACCCCAACCGTACTTGCCTTGAGCTGCTTGAGTGCATAAACATTTAGCAGGTAAGTCATAAATGTTGTTCCGATTACTACAAACGCAAAGCGCCACACCGCTTCATAAGGCAAAGCAGCCCAATTGACTTGACTAAACTCCGGGTAGCTTATGGGAAGCGCCATAATAAACCCAAATAAAAACAACCACTTTAACAAGTGTACCGTTGTGTATTTAGCGGACAAAGATTTGACTAAAACCAAATACAGCCCAAAAGATGAGGCATTGACAACAAACAAGGCATTCCCTAACGGAATATTAGGCGCATCTTGGCGGATTTCATTTCCAAAAACAATTAAAACCAAAGCCCCTATAAAGCCCAATACAACCCCCACAACTCTAGGGAGTAAAAGCCGTTCTTTTATGAGAATTGCAGAAAAAACAAACACCAATATGGGCGTAATGGTTATAAGCACAGCGCTGTTTATGGGCGTAGAAAGTTCAATACCTTTAAAAAAGCAAAGCATGTTAACGACCATGCCCAAAAGTGCACAAAGCAGCATTTTAGGAACGTCAGCGCGGTCTATTTTCTGTTGTGGAATAAAAAGACTTACCAACCAAAACAAAATTGCTGCCCCCAAAAGACGGACTTGTACAAAGCCAAACCCTTGAATATAGGTTGGCATTACCTCTTTGGCAATGGTATGGTTAAGACCGTATATGGTTGTTGCTCCCAGAGCAGCCAAAAGCGCAAGCGTTCGTTTATCCATCAATTGCGGCTTTCATTTGAGCAACAGTCGCTTTGGCGTTGCCTAAAAAAACCGTGTTATCCCAAATGAGTATGGGCCGCTTGAGACAGCTGTACTCATTTTCAAGCAAAGTCTTATACACTGCTTCTGAAAACATAGCCCCTTCTCGTTTCATTTGAGCATAGACACGTCCGCGCTTGTTTATAAGCCCTTCATAACTGTTGGTGTAGTTGTATAAAAAGGCCAATTGCGCCGGAGTTGCCATTTGTTCTTTTACGTTTTGCAAAAAATCAGCGTCTTCTATTCCCAAAGATTTGATGATACGCACACAGGTAGAACAAGTTGAAAGATAAAGAAAGGTGTTTTTCATAATGACACAAATGTCTATTAAATAAATGAATTATTAAATGCCCTTTAGTCAAACTTAAATACATTTGTACTTTTAACGAGATATGGCAAAAAAGAAACTACACTTCAACTCCCGAACCATTCACGGCGGTCAACAACCCGACAAAGCCTATGGCTCTGTTATGCCCCCCGTTTATTTTACCTCTACCTATGCGCAAGAAAAGCCGGGAACACACCTAGGGTATGAGTACAGCCGATCACACAACCCGACACGATCTGCATTAGAGGCCTCACTGGCTAATATTGAGTCAGGGGCACATGCGCTTGCTTTTGCTTCAGGAATGGCCGCTATAGATGCGGTAATAAAACTTTTAAAACCTGGCGATGAGGTGGTGTCAACAAACGATTTATATGGCGGAACCTATCGGATTTTTGACAAGATGTTCGCCACTTATGGCATTACTTTTCATTTTGTTCCAATGGGCGATATGGAAGTAGTTGAAAAGCATATTAATGCAAACACCAAATTACTTTGGGTAGAAACACCCACCAATCCACTCATGCAAGTCATAGACATTAAGGCGATGGCCGCACTAGCTAAAGCACACAAGCTTTTGCTGGCTGTTGATAACACTTTTGCCTCTCCCTATTTACAGCGACCATTGGAACTAGGCGCCGACATTGTTATGCACTCTGCCACAAAATACTTGGGCGGGCACAGCGATGTTGTTCTTGGGTCACTGGTTGTAAATGATGCGGATTTAGCCAATCGACTGGCATTCATTCAAAATGCAAGTGGCGCTGTACCGGGCCCAATGGACGCCTTTTTGGTATTACGTGGAATTAAAACTCTTCATGTACGTATGCAACGGCATTGTGAAAACGGACGCGCTGTCGCTGAATTTTTAGCACAGCATCCCAATATTCAAAAAGTGTATTGGCCTGGATTTGAAACTCACCCCAACCACGAAGTAGCCAAGGCCCAAATGGATGATTTCGGAGGGATGATTTCGTTTGTACATAAAGACAATACCCTTAAAAAAGCGGTTGCCATTGTGTCCTCACTTCAAGTATTTACTTTGGCAGAATCCTTGGGCGGCGTAGAAAGCCTTGCAGGCCACCCCGCAAGCATGACACACGCATCTATCCCTAAAGAAAAACGTGAAAAAACAGGCGTTACAGACGGCTTGATTCGCCTTAGTGTTGGAATTGAAGACAGTAAAGATTTGATTGCTGATTTAACTCAAGCCTTGAGTTAAATAAAATAATACATACATTTAGTTTCAAATCGAGAATCATGGAAAAAATCATCAATAATTTTTTACAAGAAGTAAGCCAACGCAACACCAACGAGCCCGAGTTTATGCAGGCCGTTTCTGAAGTAGCCCAAACGGTTATTCCCTACATTGTTGCAAACGATATTTATCATGGAAAAAACATCCTTATGCGTATGGCAGAACCAGAGCGTGTAGTTATGTTTCGTGTACCTTGGATTGATGATAGTGGAGAAATCCGAGTAAATAGGGGATATCGTATTGAAATGAATTCAGCAATTGGCCCATACAAAGGAGGCTTACGGTTTCACGAATCGGTTAACCTTAGTATTTTAAAGTTTTTGGCTTTTGAGCAAGTATTTAAAAACGCACTAACAACACTTCCCATGGGCGGAGGAAAAGGAGGCGCCGATTTTAATCCAAAAGGCAAATCAGATGCTGAGGTTATGCGTTTTTGTCAAAGTTTTATGACAGAGCTTTTTCGTCATATCGGCCCGAACCGAGATATTCCGGCTGGTGATATTGGCGTCGGCGGAAGAGAAATAGGGTATATGTTTGGACAATACAAACGCTTAAAAAATGAATTTACGGGCGTACTTACAGGGAAAGGTATTTCTTGGGGGGGCTCGCTTATTCGTCCTGAGGCAACAGGATATGGCGCGGTATATTTCGCACAAAATATGATGGAAACTCGAGGCGCGTCTTTTACAGGCAAAAACGTTGTGATTTCCGGTTCTGGAAATGTGGCACAATATGCAGCAGAAAAAGTTATTCAGCTTGGGGCAAAGGTTTTGACTATGTCAGACTCCTCTGGATTTATTCATGACCCAGACGGGATTGATGAAGAAAAATTGGCTTTTATCATGCAACTTAAAAATGTGAGCCGACAACGCATCCACAAATATGTGGAGCAATATGCTAAAGCTAGCTTTCATAAGGGCGAAAAACCTTGGGGCGTTTCATGCGATATTGCCATGCCCTGCGCCACACAAAATGAGCTTGACGCTGCAGATGCCAAAACATTAATTTCCAACGGCTGCTATTGTGTTAGCGAAGGCGCTAATATGCCTTCAACTCCCGATGCTATTTTACACTTTCACAGCAATAATGTTTTATATGCGCCAGGGAAGGCTTCCAATGCAGGTGGCGTGGCAGTCTCAGGCCTTGAAATGGCACAGAACTCCCTCCGCTATAGTTGGACACGAGAAGAAGTAGATCAGCGCTTACAGGCCATCATGAAAGACATTCACCAGGCTTGCGCTTCCTATGGCAAAGGAAAAGAGGGCATTAATTATGAAAAGGGAGCTAACATAGCTGGGTTTGTTAAGGTTGCCGACGCCATGCTGGCACAAGGCGTGGTTTGACATACGACAGTCACGCTTTTTTCGTTTAACAACTAATGAAACCAACCCTTCAAAAATATATCGCCTGTTTAGTGCTTTCAGCACCCCTGATGGTCTGGGGGCAAACCAATGCTTGGGAGTCGTACTACTCCTACACTAATTCCTCCGTTGGCACCCTAAGCAATCAAACGATAGTTAGCGCAGCTGAAAACGCCCTTTTTCTATTTGACAGCTCTCAAGGAACATCTGAAACCATCTCTACAGTTGAAGGGCTTTCAGGTGATACTATTTCTGCATTAGCTACTTATGGGGATTATATTTTAGTTGGTCACGAAAACGGCCTGCTTGCTCAAATCAATATCAATACCAAGAACATAATATTTGAAAGTGGCATCACACGAAGCAACACAATTTCCGCTGAAAAAAAGCAGATTAACCATATACATCTTGCAGATAATACAGCATATTTAGCTACTGGTTTTGGTGTCGTAGAAGTTAACCCCGAAACACTAGAGTTTGGCGATACGTATTATTTTGGATCAACAATAAATAGAATAAAAGTTAATCAAGTATTTGTTTTTGAAAATGCCCTGCATGCCGCTACCGAACAAGGCTTATTTAAAGTTTCTCAAACCCACCCAAACAAGTTAGAATTCTCGTTTTGGAATCAATTAGCAACGGGCAATTGGGCATCCATATGGGCTCAAGATAATAGCTTGTATGCAGCGAAAGACGAGGGCAATTCGCTTTCCTTTTTTGAATTGGGGAATACGGTTGAAAAAAAAGCAACTTTTCAAGGCGTGTTGAAGCACATTGCTCCACACGAGAAAGGGGTGCTGATAACGGTTTCAAACCGAATTTATGATACTGACAAATCATTTGTCAGAACACAAACAATAGGGGATCTAGAGGGCGTAAAACCCAATACCTATAACTTTGCCTTAAGCCATAACGACCAGAAATGGATAGGCACTTCTCGCGAAGGACTCATTCGCTACACCAATGACAATAACATTGACTTGATCAGCCCTCAAGGACCATTGTCTAACAGCATTTTTGATATCGAGAACGTGCAGCAAGAACTCTGGATTGCCCATGGAGTGTATAATTTATTTTATACTCCTTCTTTAGCTGAAAAACACGGAATAAGCCGCCATGTTGAAAATCAGTGGGAAAACATTACCAACAACCAATTATTTAATGCAGATCCATTTGTCCGTGTGGCGGCTCACCCAACTGAAATAGGAACGTTTTACGCTTGCTCATATCACAGGGGAATAGTTTATTTTGAAGAAAACAACCCGGTGGGGCTTTGGAACGAAACCAATAGTGGATTGGAAAGCCTTTTATTTGTTGGGCCAGATTATGTAAGTATTCGTGTACGTGATGCATTAGTTGATGACAGCGGCAACCTTTGGTCTTTAACCGGCTATGTTCAAAAAGGGCTAAAAAAAAGAACGCCCTCAGGACAATGGACTGCCTACGATCTATCAGACGTGATTTTAGATTACAAACAAGAGGCAGGGTATTCAACTTTTGAGTTTTACAATAATAAAATCTTGTTTTTCGGCAGTGTAAACAGCGGCCTTATAGGCGTTGATATTTCACAATCGCCTCCACAAATGAAACGCATTATGGGTGGTGATATGGGCCTCCCTTCGGATGACATTAGGAGCATTCGCCTAGACAAAGACAATCGCCTTTGGGTGGGAACTAAAGACGGTCTAGTAATACTCTATGCGCCTAACCGTTTCTTTGAAGATGATACCCAATTACGCGCTGTGGTTATTTCCGATGGTGGAAACTTGCGGGAACTGTTAAGCGGTCAATTTATATCTGATATTGAAGTAGATGGGAATAATCAAAAATGGATCAGTACTACAAGTTCAGGGGTGTTTTTAATTTCTAAGGATGGCAGTCAAATTTTGCAACATTTTACCAAGGAAAACAGCCCACTTCCAACCTCATCTGTGAAAACAATTGGGATAGACGATGTTTCTGGGAAGGTATATTTTGGAACACTTAAAGGTATGGTCTCTTTTCAGGGTGATGCTTATGCTGAGTCCGAGAGCCTGTCTGATGCAAGTGTTTTCCCGAATCCAGTACGCCCCAATTTTTTGGGGAATGTTGTTGTTCGAGGGCTTCAAAAAAAGACAAGAGTAAAAATAACCGACATTGCTGGGAATTTGGTCCATGATACCACGAGTGAAGGCGGCAGTATTAGCTGGAATTTACGTTCATTCTCAGGTGCCCGTGTTCGTAGCGGTGTATACCTTATTTTTATAACCTCTAAAGATGGACTTGACAGCGCTGTTAAAAAACTGATGGTTATTAATTAATGGAAGGCTCAACCCACGCAATTGTATTACACACCACAAAGTATGGAGAAACTAGTGTGATGCTTCATTGCTACACGGAACGAGCTGGATTGCGATCTTATGTGGTCAAAGGAGCACGCTCAAAAAAGAAAAACAAAACGCTTTCAATGGGAATGTTCCAGCCTTTGACACAGCTTGAGCTTTTGTCTAGTACACCAAAAAGCACACGACTACCTATCTTAAAAGCGGCAAAAATTATACACCCTTATGCTACGATTTCAACCGATGTTGTTAAGTCAAGTATATGTATTTTTCTTGCCGAAGTTTTTCGTTCCGTATTGAAAGAAGAGGAAGAAAACCAATCCCTCTATCGTTTTTTAGAGCATGCCTTAATATGGATTGATACACGTACGCACATAGCCAACGCCCATGTGTTTGTACTCATCCAACTTACCAAATACCTTGGCTTTTATCCAGATACAGCCCAAATATCACAACCGTATTTCGATCTAGAAAATGGACGGTTTGCTGCCCAAGCACGCGGCAAGGAATGTGTATCAGGTCAAGAAATAGAAATGCTAAAAACCTATTTAGGTACGAAATTTGATAAGATTGATAAGATTTCGGCCAATGCTGACCAAAGAAGACGCTTATTGCGCTTGCTTATGCGGTATTATCAATTGCACGTGCAGTCATTCAGACCGCCTAAATCATTAGATATTTTATATGAGGTTTTTAACGATTAGCCTATCCTTTTTTATTTGTTTTTGTGGTTTTGCACAGCAGGTTTTAGTCAAGGACGCAGTAACACTTGAAGTTCTTCCTAGTGTTACAATTGTAGACCTGGGCGGGGCTCATTTTGAAACAACAGACTTCGATGGTTCAGCCAAACTCGATGCATTTGCTGATAATGCGCGTATTTCATTTTCCCACATAGGATACTTATCATACACCCTTTCCAAAAATCAAATCAAATCGGCTCAAATTATTTGGATGATGCCTGATATGGAGCAATTGGGTGAAATCGTCTTGTCGGTTGCTAGGGCCAGTACCAACAAGAAACGCTTGGCACAACAGATAGGGATTGTTGCCAAAGCTGAAATTGAAAAGCAAAGCCCTGAAAACACAGCTGTTCTATTGCGTAAAATTCCAGGTGTTCGCGTGCAGCAGTCACAAGGGGGTGGAGGGAGCCCCGTCTTGAGAGGGTTTGAAGCAAATCGTGTGCTTTTAGTTGTTGATGGCGTGCGGATGAACAACGCGATCTTTCGTTCAGGTCACCTTCACAATGCACTTAGTGTAGATCCGTTGAGCTTGGAGCGGGCAGAAGTTATCTTTGGACCTTCTTCTGTTGGCTATGGATCCGATGCCTTAGGCGGAGTGATCCACTTTTACACACGAACCCCCCTAATTAATCAAAATAGAAAAATAAGTTTTTCTGGCTCCTCATCTTATGACGTTACCCAAAATACAAGTAAACAATCCGCTTTATTTGAATACAGCGCTTCTAAATGGGCCATGCTTCAATATATCTCTTATGCTCATTTTGGAGATATTGTTATGGGAAAAAGGCGTTCACACGGATACGAAAACTGGGGGAAGGTAGACGCGTATTCAGAAAACACGTCGTCAAACTATACTGCAACGCCAACCCCAAACAGCAACCCAAACAAGCAGCGTAACACGGGGTATGAACAAGTAGACCTCTTACAGAAATGGGTCTATCATAGCGATACAGGGCTTAAATTCACCCTTAATTTACAAGGATCAAGTTCTGGAAATATTCCACGGTTTGATAGGCTTGCTGAAAAGCAAGACGGGGAATTGCGCTTTGCACGTTGGGAATATGGCCCCCAAAAAAGATGGCTTATCTCTCCTCAACTAAACTTTATTGGAACTCGTCCATGGCTACAGTCTGGAAAAATTATTGCTGCTGCCCAGTTTTTAGAGGAGTCTCGAATCAAAAGAAAATTTAGCAGCCTAAACAGAGATACACAACGTGAAAACCTTGGTGTTTACAGCCTTAACGCCGATTTTAAAGCCAGTTTTGCTAAGGGGTTTGATTGGTCATACGGATTTGAGCTTACACATAATGAGGTAAAATCTACTGCTTTTAGCCAAACGCTTGCTGTTGATGGAAATCAAATCGTAGGCCTAACCGTAAAGACCCCAATAGCCACCCGTTATCCAAGTGGCGGAAGTACCTACTCCACCTTTGCTGCATATATGGACTTTAGGTATGATATCAATCCAAATAGCACATTGGCTTTTGGCGCAAGGCACACCTTTACAGAGCTCGATGCCTCTTGGACAGAGCAAGCCCTAATAGATGCACGACTGGCACATGTTAATCAGAAAAACGGTGCCTCTAACCTAACTTTAGGATATACGCATCAGCCCAATGCCAAGTGGCAGCTGAAGGCATTGATGTCAACAGGCTTTAGAGCTCCAAACATTGATGATCTGGGCAAAACACGGGAGCACAATGGGGTTTTAACTGTACCAAATATGAAGCTTAGCCCAGAGTATATAGTTAGTGCAGAAATTGGAATCAAGCGTCTTTGGAAAGACGGATCTTTTTTTGAGTTGAACGGCTATTATGCCAACATATACGATTATATAGCACGTGGCACCTATCACATCTATGATGATCCATCTACACCCAAAACCGATACAATTATTTTTTCTGGCGAAGAGGTTAAAATTGTGTCAAATACTAACCTTGGCCGGGTTAGTATTTATGGTTTTAGCGCACAAACCCAATGGCAAATTTCTTCTAAACTGCACTATTCAGGGGCACTGACATTAACCAAAGGAGACGGGAATAATTTAAGCGGAAACCTTCCTTCCATACCCCCATTATTTACTACCCAAAAAGTAGAGGTTGAGCTCAAAAAAGGGAGTTTAGGATTGGAATGGAATTATGCAAAATCCAAAGATCCAAGCACGTACAGCCCATGGGGAGAAGACGGCTTAGAAGAAACCCCACTGCTGTCAGATGGCTCTTATGCTGGTACACCGGCATGGCATCGTTTTGACCTTCATGTTGCATACCCGATCAACCCATCTTTTAATTTGTCAGGCGGGGTATTTAACCTTTTTGACGCTCATTATAAAGAATTTGCTTCTGGGATTTCTGTACCAGGAAGAAGCCTAAAGTTAGTTTTACGCTACCAATTGTAACGATTAGAAACCTGTAAAGCATCATTTTTCGCCTTAAAATGGTTACTTTCGCAAGCATAATTTTAGCAAGAAATTTTGTTTCCGACCTATTCACATCTTGATTTGCCCGCAACGGCTGAAGAAATTGCTGCTTTTTGGGAAGCGCACCTAACCTTTGAAGCAAGTATTTCTACAAGGGAAGGACGCCCTCCTTTTGTGTTTTATGAAGGCCCCCCTTCTGCAAATGGCTTGCCCGGAATACACCACGTTTTGGCACGTGCGCTAAAAGACATTTTTTGCCGCTATAAGACACAACAAGGCTTTCAAGTTAAACGAAAAGCAGGCTGGGATACACACGGATTACCTGTTGAGCTGGGAGTTGAAAAAGAGCTGGGAATTACAAAAGAAGATATTGGAAAAACCATCAGCATATCCGAATACAACAACGCTTGCCGCGAAGCGGTTATGCGCTATACGGACGTATGGAACGATCTTACTAAAAAAATGGGGTATTGGGTAGATATGGATGATCCTTACATCACGTATACTTCAAAATACATGGAGTCTGTATGGTGGTTATTGTCGACACTCTATAAAAAGGGACTCATCTACAAAGGATACACCATTCAGCCCTATTCTCCCATGGCGGGAACGGGACTCTCTTCTCACGAATTAAATCAACCGGGGTGTTATCGAGATGTAAGCGACACTTCAGTAACCGCTCAGTTTGAAACCATTGACAATACGCTTCCAGAGGTCTTGCGTAGCGACACCCCTTTGTACGTATTGGCATGGACAACAACGCCTTGGACACTTCCCTCTAACACCGCATTGACTGTAGGCCCGAAAATCAGCTATGCAGTGGTACAAACGTTCAATCAATATACGTTTGAACCCATTCGCGTTTTGCTTGCCGAAAAACTTATCACAAAACAGTTTGGAAAGAAATATGTTCTAGCAGAAAATGAAGCGGAACTTAATGCATATGCTCAAGGAGATAAGACCATCCCTTATCTTATCACCCAACAAATCAAGGGGACCGCTTTAGTAGGCATTCGGTATAAACAATTGTGGCAACAGGCGCCACAGCCGTATGAAAATGCACAAGATGCCTTCCGTATTATTGTTGGAGATTTTGTGACGACTGATGACGGTACGGGAATTGTTCACACGGCCCCCACTTTTGGGGCAGACGACGCCAAAGTAGCCAAAGAAGCGACTCCACCGATTCCGCCACTTTTGATTTTAGATGAAAACGAAAACCCCGTCCCTCTTGTTGACCTTCAAGGAAAATTTAGAACAGAAGTTGGTTTGGTTGGCGGGAAGTTTATTAAAAATGAATTTTATCCTAAAGGGGAGGCACCTGAAAAGTCGGTAGACGTAGAGATTGCCATTCGCCTTAAAGAAGAAAACAAAGCCTTTAAGGTTGAAAAGTATGTCCACAGTTATCCACACTGTTGGCGTACGGATGCACCTGTACTTTATTATCCTCTAGACTCGTGGTTTATAAAAGTCCAAGGACATAAAGACCGCATGGTTGCATTAAACAAAACCATTCAATGGAAACCCGCCAAAACAGGCGAAGGCCGTTTTGGGAATTGGCTTGCTAATGCCAACGATTGGAATCTTTCTCGATCACGCTTTTGGGGCATACCATTACCCATTTGGCGTACAACTGAAGGGGATGAAACCCGAGTCATTGGTTCTATTCAAGAGCTTAAAGAAGCTGTTGACGAAGCTGTTGCTGCAGGGCATATGACGAAAAACCCGTTTGAAGCATTTGCTGCAGACGATATGTCTGATAGGAATTACGACAAAGTGGACTTGCACAAAGACACGGTTGATGATTTGGTTTTGTCAAGCAAATCTGGGAAACCCATGTATCGCGAGTCTGATCTTATCGATGTCTGGTTTGACTCTGGAGCCATGCCCTATGCCCAATGGCATTACCCTTTTGAAAATAAAGAAAAAGTTGATGGCGGAGGTGCTTTCCCAGCTGATTATATCGCAGAGGGTGTAGATCAAACCCGTGGATGGTTCTATACCTTACATACGATTGCTACGCTGGTTTTTGATTCTGTAGCTTACAAAAACGTGGTTTCTAATGGCTTGGTATTGGACAAAAACGGACAAAAAATGTCTAAGCGTCTTGGCAATGCCGTAGACCCCTTTGAAACCTTAAAAACATATGGCCCTGATGCTACGCGTTGGTATATGATTAGCAATGCAAATCCTTGGGACAACCTTAAGTTTGATGTTGCTGGTATTGAGGAGGTAAAACGCAAATTTTTTGGAACGCTTTACAACACTTATGCCTTCTTTAGTCTTTATGCTAACATTGATGGGTTTAAGTATGAGGAAGGCGCTATTCCGTTGCAAGAACGACCCGAAATAGATCAGTGGATTTTGTCAGAATTACATACGCTAATTCAAAACACGACCCATCATTTTGATGCGTATGAGCCCACAAAGGCCTGCCGCGCCATTTCACATTTTGTAACTGAAGATTTGAGTAACTGGTATGTGCGTTTGTGTCGCCGTCGTTTCTGGAAAGGAACCTATGAAGCAGATAAAATTGCCGCCTATCAAACCCTTTACGAATGCCTGATGAGTGTTGCAAAACTGATGGCTCCTGTTGCGCCTTTCTATGCAGACAGGCTTTATCAAGATTTGAATGGTATTACCCAACAAGAGACGGCTTCATCTGTTCACTTGGCTTATTATCCAAAATCAAACGACGCTTTTGTCAATACAGTCTTGGAACAAAAAATGCAACGCGCGCAAAAAATCACTTCGTTAGTTTTGTCATTGCGTAAACGAGAAAAAATTAAGGTGAGACAACCCTTACAACGCATCATGATACCGGTTTTAGATGACTTTGAGCGCCAGCAAGTAGCAGCTATTTCTAGTCTGATTGCCTCAGAAGTAAACGTGAAGCAAGTTGAATTGCTCGACGACACGTCATCTATATTAATTAAAGAAGTTAAGCCTAACTTTAAAACACTCGGCCCTAGGTTTGGCAAAGACATGAAGTTGGTTGCACAAGCCATTCAGACATTAAGTGATACTCAAGTGCAAACACTCGAAAAAGAAGGCAGTTTGCAACTAGACATTGAAGACAAAGAGATTGTTCTTGCAGCCGACGATGTGGTTATAGCGTCAAAAGATGTTTCGGGCTGGCTTGTGGCATCGGAGCAAGGCGTAACGGTTGCTCTTGATATTCAAATGAACGAATCATTGCAATTGGAAGGCATGGCACGAGAGCTTGTTAACCGCTTGCAAAATATACGCAAAGACCTAGGTTTTGATGTAACAGACACCATAGCATTGACCTTACGAGAAAATGATGCTTTGGCAGATGTTTTAAAACAAAACAAAACGTATATTCAACACGAAATTTTAGCAACAAGTATTACTTTAGTAAATGATGAATTGGAAGGTAGTATTCCAGTATCCTTTGATTCATTAGAAACCAACGTGAACATGGTTAAATCGAAATAATTTAGCAATTATGGAAAAATCTAACAATTACAGCGACGAAGCGCTACAAGAGTTTAAAACAATTATTGAAGAAAAAATAGCTAAGGCGCAAAAAGACTTGGAACTCATACGTAGTGCCTACATGAACGACGGCAACAACGGAACGGATGACACCTCTCCCACCTTCAAAGCATTTGAGGAGGGATCAGAAACCATGTCAAAAGAAGCCAACACCCAGCTTGCAATCAGACAAGAAAAGTTTATTCGGGATTTAAAAAACGCATTAATCCGTATTGAAAACAAGACCTATGGCGTTTGCCGCGTAACGGGGAAATTGATAAGCCCAGAACGCTTAAAGCTCGTTCCGCATGCCACATTGAGCATTGAGGCAAAAAACATGCAGCGTTAATCCATGACGGTTCGAAAACTCTCTTGGATTATTTTAGCCATTCTTGTCGCAGATCAAGCCCTAAAAGTCTACATTAAACTTAACTACAGCTTGACCTATTACGGCAATGGTCCAATCGTTGATTGGGGGTGGTTCCGATTACTTTTTGTCGAAAATAAAGGGATGGCTTGGGGCGCGAGCCTTAGTGACTTTCTTCCTTTTATATCTGGAGATACCGCAAAGTTATTGTTGAGTATTTTTAGATTGGTAGCCGTATCCGCTATAGGTGTTTGGCTATTGCGCGCGGTCAAATTAAAAGCACCTAAGGTGCAATTGATAGCTGTAAGTTTAATTTTTGCTGGTGCTTTAGGAAATATTATAGATTCGGTTTTTTACGGAGTGCTTTTTTCAGAAACTACCTATAACCAACTGGCTACTTTTATGCCAGAAGAAGGAGGGTATGCACCGCTTATGTTCGGTCATGTAGTCGACATGTTTCAGTTTCCTATGTTTACTTGGACTTGGCCCAATTGGCTGCCTTTGGTTGGGGGAAATCAGTTCACTTTCTTCGAGCCTGTGTTTAATATTGCAGACAGCGCCATCAGCGTTGGTGTAGTGTTGTTCCTACTGCAACAGCGTCAAGAAACGCGCTAAAAGCGATAAACTTTCTTTGGTGTTACAATAACATTTAAGGCCACATCTGTGGGTTCAACATCCGTTATTTTATCGACAGCTTCAAAATAAGAAAGCCCGATGGTTTTAATGTCTTTGGAACAGCGTTTAAGAAACCGATCATAGTACCCTTTCCCAAACCCTACACGATGTCCTGCCCTATCAAAACACAATAGGGGAACCACAACAATATCGATGTTTTCAGGGAGAATATACACATCTGAAAGAGGCTCTGCGATACCCCATTTATTGCTTGCGGCGGGGGTGTTTTTACTCCACATCACGGCCTCCATGCGGCCGTCTTTATTCACGATTTTAGGCACACAAATAGCATAATTGCCTGACAATGAAAACAAAACGTCTGTTGGAAGCTCTTGAAGGTTTTGACTCGACATATAAAGCATTAGTAGATTCCCCTCAATCAGCTCATCCCTTACAATATGATTGAAAATACGAATACTAGCTTCAGATAGCTCTTGTGAGCAAAGTTTGGAACGTTTATTGCGGAACAGCTCTCGTAAATCATGCTTTTTGGCCATGCATAAATATACAGGTTTAGACGCAAGTTTTTGTACTTTAGTAACCATGACCCAGTTTAACTTAAAACAGCAAGTCGCATCCTTACCTAACGAACCTGGCGTGTATCAATATTACAATACAGCAGGTGAAATTATCTATGTTGGGAAAGCAAAAGATCTTAAAAAGCGGGTGTCGTCTTATTTCAGAAAAAAAGTGGATTCGCGCAAAACACAAAACTTGGTCAATGCTATTGAAACACTTAAGCATATAGTTGTTCCCACCGAATCAGATGCGTTGATTTTAGAAAACACACTAATAAAAGAACACCAACCAAAGTACAATATATTACTCCGTGACGACAAAACATATCCTTGGATTTGCATTAAAAAAGAGCGGTACCCTCGTGTTTTTGCCACTAGAAAAGTAATCCAAGACGGGTCGGAATATTTTGGCCCATTTACCAACGGCAAAACGGTTCGGGTGCTTTTAGAGTTAATCAACGAGCTTTATCCTTTACGTACCTGTCACTACGATTTGAGTCAAGAAAATATTGCCAGTGAAAAATACAAGGTGTGTTTGGAATACCATATTGGAAATTGTTTGGGTGCTTGCGTGGGCGAACAAACACCCACACACTATAATGAGTCTATTGAAAATATCCGTGCCATTTTACAAGGGAAGTTCAAGCAAGTGAATAACGCATTTAAAAAGGAAATGATTACCGCTTCTGAAGCTTTGCAATTTGAGCATGCCCAAAAAATAAAGCTAAAAATGGAAGCCTTACGACAGTATCAATCAAAATCTGCTGTGGTGAGTGCCAAAATAGATGCAGTAGATGTGTGTAGCATTGTCTCAGATGAGACGACGGCTTTTGTTAACTTTCTGCAGGTGGCCTATGGATCAATCGTGCGTTTTCACAGCATGAACATAAAGAAAAAGCTGGAGGAGTCTGATCAGGAGTTATTGCGTGTAGCTGTAGTGGAATTGCGAAGAAGATTTGATTCGTCATCCAAAGAAATACTACTCCCTTTTGAGATTGACTTGGGCGAAACGGTCAAGGTTACGGTACCCAAAATCGGAGAGAAAAAGCAGTTGATGAACTTGTCATTACGCAATGCCAAACTGAGTCGCCTGGAACAACTCAAACAAATAAAACTAACCGACCCCGAGCAACATAGCCAACGAATTATGGCACAAATGCAACGTGATTTGCGCCTGCAAGCCCTACCATTACATATTGAGTGTTTTGACAACTCCAATATTCAGGGAAGTGATCCCGTGGCTGCGTGTGTGGTCTTTCGAAATGGAAAACCGAGCAAAAAAGAATACCGCCACTACAGCATTAAAACCGTTGTCGGCCCAGATGATTTTGCTTCTATGGAAGAGGTAGTTTATCGCAGATATAAGCGGCTGTTAAGTGAGGGCGAGGCCCTTCCTCAACTTGTCGTTATTGATGGAGGCAAAGGACAGCTCAGCGCTGCGCTTAAGAGTTTTGATGTATTGGGAATAAGGGGTAAAGTGGCTATTTTAGGCATTGCCAAACGCTTGGAAGAACTCTATTTCCCTGATGACCCAATTCCCCTTTATTTAGACAAGCGCTCCGAGACGCTACGCATTGTACAACAATTACGCAACGAAGCACACCGCTTTGGCATCCGGCTACACCGAAACAAACGCAGCAAGGGCGCCATCAATTCTGCTCTGGAGTCTATCCCTGGTGTTGGCGAGAAAACAGCAACAAATCTCTTAAAGAAATTTAAATCTGTAAAACGTATTAAGGCAGCAACAATAGAAGAACTATCCCAAATAATAGGGCCAATTTTGGCCAAGAAAATCTACGAACACCTACACAATGAAAAAGCATAAGGCATTTCTTTTTTTCTTTTTTTCAATGGTCATTTGCGCGCAAGCGCAACAAGATCTTAAAGTGGGGTTAATCCTTAGCGGAGGAGGTGCTAAGGGAATTGCACATGTAGGGGTCTTAAAAGAAATCGAACGGGCTGGGGTCCGGATTGATTATATCGGCGGAACCAGCATGGGAGCTATTGTGGGAGGATTATACGCTTGTGGATATACTACCAGCCAATTGGAAGAAATGCTATTGAATACAAATCTTTCAGATGTGATTAACGACAAATTTGATCGTGACCTCATGTCTTTTGACGCAAAAGAAGACGCTTCACGCTACGCCATAACACTACCCATAGTTAAGGGGCGGATTCAATTTCCACGTTCACTTTCTAAAGGACAAAATGTCTATGCCATGTTTGTTCAGCTTATGCACGAACAACGCAACACTCAAGATTTTACCAAGCTACCCATACCTTTCTATTGCGTGGCAACAGACATCAATACGGGAGCTGCAACCGTATTAGACAAGGGGTATTTGCCTCTTGCTGTAAATGCTAGTAGTGCCCTGCCTACCCTTTTTTCGCCAGTACGTGTTGGAGACCGCTCACTTATTGACGGTGGTATTGTGGATAATTATCCAATTGAAGAAATGCTAACGAAGGGTATGGATGTGATTATAGGCATAGATGTGCAAACAAATGTTCGTAGAACAGACGAAACCTCAACCCTGTCGGAAGTGTTAACGCGGATAAGCAGCTTTCAAACCCAAAAACAAATGGCCTCTAAAGAGGAAAAAACGCAAATTTACATCCGCCCAGAACTTGAAGCGTTTAACATTCTGTCTTTTGACAAGCAAAAAGAGATTCTGGCGCAAGGCGTTTTGGCAGGACAAAAGGCAAGACCACAGTTGCTAGCCTTGGCTAAAAAGCAACAAACAATAAGTAAGGAACAAAAGAAAATACCTCATTCTTTCCAGCTGGATAAACTATTGGTCGGCACTACGCCAAATTACAAAACCAATTATTTACTCGGGAAGCTAAGGTTAAAATCAAAAAACACCTATACTTTCAAAAAATTGAAAGAGGGCATGTCAAACCTTGCCGCTACTCAAAACTTTGATGCCTTTCGTTATAGCTTAAAAACAGAAAATGGCAAAGAAGTACTTAAAATGACACCCCCCGAAACAAAACACACAACGCTTTTTCGCAGTAGTTTACATTACGATAAATTAATAGGGGCATTGGCACTAGTAAACCTCACCAAAAAGCACGCATTTTTAAAAAACGATGAGGTCTCTTTGGACATCATGTTAGGCGCATACTTCCAGTATTCCTTTTCTTATTTTATAGACAAAGGGGAGTTTTGGTCAGTAGGCTTAAGCGCCATCCAGCATCAATTTGACACCGCAGCACCCGTATCACTCAGTACAGATCAGTTTGCCATGAACAAATCAACAAACACACGTGTTTTGGTTCAGAAAAACACATGGTATGTACAGACCCTTTTTAAAGAAGAAGTAGTATTGGGAGCTGGACTAGCACATCAACACAATGTGTTTAAAACCAATTTATTTGATACGCAAACAGCCCGTTTTTTGTATGCCGACAAGGCCGATTATTACAGCGCACTAGGGTATTTGAAAGTAGACACAAGAGATGATAAATTCTATCCAAATAAAGGCGGTTTTTTCGAGGGAAATATTAATTATTATTTTAGTGAAAAATCATCTAGAGAAGACAATGTTTTTACCCCATTTTGGATTGCAAAAGCCAATATGGGAGCTACCTTCCCATTGGATTCAAAATGGGTACTCCTACTTAGTACGTCAGGAGGCTTTACAGTTGGAGATACTACATCTTCTGCTTTCGACTTTACTTTTGGCGGATATGGAAACGCTCCTGTCTTGAACTACCAATCCTTTATAGGCTTACCCCAACAACACGCAGCCGGCAATAGCTTTGTTAAAGCAGAAACTACAATTGACTATGAGTTTACACCAAAGCATCACCTTAGAATGCTATTAATTGGAGGAATTGTTAGCACAGATATATTCAACACGGGGCAGTGGAAAAGAGGTATTGACTATTACAGCGCAGGGATTGCATATGGGTTGGAAACTTTTGCCGGCCCCATAGAGCTTACAGCAGCATATAGCCCCCAATTTAGCAAGCTTTTGTTTCATGTTAATATTGGATGGCAATTTTAAATTTAAGATAAATGCTTTTGCGTATTTTTGCAGTTATGAAGTTTCAGATATGGCTATGGGTGGGTTTTTTCACTTACGCGCCACCTCTTTTCGCACAAGAAACACCACCGCCCCAAAGCAGCCAAAGCATTATCGCCAAAAGTCCACTAAAGCCAGCATTTAAAGCGGGGGAATGGTTTTCTTTCAGAATCCATTACGGAATTTTTAATGCCAGCTATGCTACCCTAGAGCTGACGGAAGCAGTGCGGAATGGTCAGCCGGTGCTTTATGCCAAGGGTATTGGGCGTACAACAGGCTTAGCTCGTTTATTTTTTAAGGTTGATGATTATTACAGCTCTTATTTTACAAAAGACGATAATCGACCACTCCACTTTATTCGCAACATTAACGAAGGAGGGTATAAAAAACACCTTACCATTGATTTTGATCACACAACGAAACAGGCCACAGTAATTGATCTTTTGAAAGAAACAACAGGTGTTTTTAGTACGGATCCAGAAATTCAGGATTTGATATCTTTTGTTTATTACTTGCGAAAGCACCTAGACATTTACAGCATTAAAAAAGACGAATTTGTTGTTGTGAATTTATTTTTTGACTCAGAAAATTACGCGTTCAAATTCAAGTTTTTAGGTAGGGAAACGATTAAGACAAAATTTGGTAAGGTTAACGCATTAAAATTTCGTCCGTATGTACAATCTGGGCGTGTGTTTAAAAGTAGTGAGAGCATTACACTTTGGGTTAGCAGCGATGACAATAAAATTCCCTTGCGCTTGCAAGCAGATTTGAGTGTTGGAAGCATTACCGCAGATTTAGATGCCTTTAAAGGATTAAAAAACCCATTTGAAATTGTTGTTGAGAAATAGTTTTCTTTTTGTTTTTATGGCTGCCTTAACTGTTGGCTGTGGTTGTTCTTCGGATAAGGCCGATGAAACACCAGTTGCGCCACCCGAGCCAGATGTTTTTGCATATGGGTATAAGCTAAACGATCTTGAAGTAGTTCGAGACACGGTTCAAAGCGGGGACACTTTTGCAGACATATTTTTAGAAAATGGCTTTAGTTACACAGACATTTACAACATCAATAGAAAAGTCAAAAAGACGTATAACTTTAGAAAAATAAAGCCCAAAAGACCCTATACGTTTTTATTTTCAAAAGATTCTTTGGCCTCACCAGTAGCGTTTATTTATCAACCGTCCATGCTGGATTATGTGGTGGTAAATCTAAAAGATTCAGTCTATGCCAAAAAGAACAAAAAAGAGGTTACACTACGAACTTTTGAAGCACAAGGCGTTATTACGAGCTCATTATCGGAGACCTTAGAAGCACAAAGGTTAAGCCCGTTACTGGCCTACGACTTGTCAGATATTTATGCGTGGAGCATCGACTTTTTTCGTTTGGAAAAAGGGGACCGTTTTAAGATCGTATACACCCAAAAATATGTTGATGACTCTATCTATGTGGGACTAAATCGCATTCATGCCGCATATTTTGAGCACAGAAAAAAACCGTACTACGCCATTGAATTTGAATCTGATGCAGCACGCGGAATCACAGAGTTTTTCGACGAAAAAGGGAAGAACTTACGCCGTGCGTTTTTACAAGCACCCGTACAGTTTTCACGCATTTCCTCAAGGTATAATAAGCGTCGTCGGATTTCATATTACGGGCGTACCAAGCCTCATTATGGCACTGACTTTGCCGCGCCTGTCGGAACTCCTATTCGTGCTACGGCTAGTGGAACGGTTGTGGCTTCAGGCTATACACGAGGCAACGGAAACTATGTTACCATTCGCCATAACGGCACTTACAAAACGCAGTACTTGCACATGAAAAAGCGCAAGGTGCGTAAAGGCCAACAAGTCAAGCAAGGCGACCTTATAGGAACGGTCGGCATGACAGGATATACCTCAGGCCCCCATGTTTGTTACCGCTTTTGGAAAAATGGCAAACAAGTAGACCCGTTTAGACAAAAACTCCCCGAAGCAAAGCCTATTGAACCCAAACTGAAAGAAAAGTATATGGTCTATATGCAACCTTTGAAAGAAACCCTAGATTGCATTACGTTTTATAATTCAGAAACTTCAATAACATATGTCACTCCCGAAAATCAATCCAACCTCAACTAGCAGTTGGAACAAACTTGCGCAACTAGCAAAAGACCCCAAAACACTGCAAAAGTATTTTGCAGATGACACGAGTCGTGCCCAACAATTTTCAATTACATGGGAGTCCTTTTTTGTGGATTACTCAAAAAATCACATCGACAAAGACATCCAAGCCGCCTTATTAGGCTTGGCTAAAGAGACGGGCTTAGAAGATGCTCGTAAGGCGTATTTTTCTGGGGATACAATC
>Ga0228652_1000060_pt1 | contig 97997 bp, 90 predicted proteins | sample 64DmetaG_FD_183030 | JGI IMG/M metagenome (GOLD analysis project Ga0228652, IMG submission 183030) | Seawater microbial communities from Monterey Bay, California, United States - 64D | ecosystem: Environmental > Aquatic > Marine > Coastal | place: USA: California | collected 2016-10-05
AGTGCGTAGGAAATAGACCAGCCCGAGAACTACAAGCGTTAAGTATCAAGCGGTGTATATCTCACCTAAACTCCAGACCGCAGTAGCTTTTGGGCTGTGGTAGAACTAAAAAACGCCTGCGCCAAATCATCCTTTGACCTTGGATCAGTTGAAACTGCATGCCGTCCGGTGGACGGAACTCGGAATCTATCCGGGAAAAACTGCCGCTACCGCGCGTCCTAGACGCGATGTGACTTCGTCTACTTGGCTGTCCGACATTATGAAAGGCGGTGCGAGCAGGACATGGTCACCATGCTGACCGTCCCGGGTTCCAGGCATTGGATAACAAACTAGTCCCTCCGCAAAGGCAGCTTTCTTGAGCTTGCCTGCATAGCCGTTTTGCGGATCAAAGGGGGTTCGTGTCTCGCGGTCGGCTACAAACTCAATGCCCCAAAACAGCCCGCGCCCTCGAATATCCCCAACATGAGGGTGCTGCGCGAATGTATCGTGTAGGGCTTTTTGAAACGTATCACCAACCTCGCGCACGCGCTGAACAAGTGAGTGATCATGAAGTTCTTGCAACACGGCGCGTCCGGCGGCGGCGGCAACAGGGTGGCCGAGATAGGTGTGGCCATGTTGGAAAAAGCCGGTGCCCTCAGCTATGGCATCATAGATTGTGCTGGTACAGAGCATCGCTCCGATCGGCTGATAACCAGCGCCCAAGCCTTTGGCGATACACAGTATGTCGGGCGCGATGCCGTCAGCGTCGCAAGCAAACAAATGTCCAGTCCGGCCCATCCCGCACATGACTTCGTCCAATATCAAGAGCACGCCGTATTTGTCACATATTTCTCGGATACGTGCAAAATAGCCGTCTACGGCGGGCACGGCCCCAAGGGTCGCGCCAACAACGGGTTCCGCCAGAAACGCCATGACCTGATCGGGACCAAGACGTAAAATCTCGTCCTCCAACTCTTGTGCGGCGCGTTGGCCATAGGCTTCTAGCGTTTCGCCTTCTGCGCGCTCGGCATACTCATAGCAGGGGCTGATGTGGCTTACGTCAATGAGCAAAGGGGCAAACTGCGCCCGTCGCCAGGCGTTGCCTCCCACGGCCAGCGCACCCAGCGTGTTGCCGTGATAGCTTTGACGGCGCGCGATCAGGTGTCGGCGTTCAGGCTCCCCGTTTTCGATGTGGAATTGCCGCGCCAACTTGATTGCGGCCTCAACGGCCTCGGACCCACCTGAAACAAAGTAAACCCGATCCAAATCCCCCGGTGCTTGGGCGATCAGCATGTCGGCCAACTCTTCTGCGGGTTCTGTTGTGAAAAAGCCAGTGTGAGCAAAGGCGAGTTGATCGACTTGGTCCTTGATTGCCTGAATGACGCGCTGGTTCGAATGCCCCAGGCAGGAAACGGCAGCACCGCCCGAGCCGTCGAAATAGCGCTTGCCGTTAGCGTCAATCAGGTAACAGCCGTCTCCCGCGACGGCCTTAGGGAGTGTGCTGTGGCAATGGCGGGGGAAGACATGGGACATGATTATACCTCGTTGAGGGGACTAAGAGGGTAAACGCAGCGCATCAGGATGTTTCGTCGACTGATGCGAGGGATGCCTTGAGTGCACCGACTGAGGCGGCATTGTCTGCCCAACTCGTACCATCTGCGGGGTTCTGGCTGTTCTCGAACCCGACACGCAGATCGCCCCCAAGCCGAGCCGCTTCGCGAAGGCACGCGTGCTCGCTTGGGCCAAAGGCGCAGATCATCCAAGGTGTGTTTTCGGGAAGGGCCGCATGAAACGTCCCAACCGCCTCGGGATCGCTGGGCAATCCATCGGCATAGCGCCCAAGGACAAGAATGACCTCATTTTGATCGGGCCGAATAACACCACTGGCGTGCCATTGGCTCAAAAGTGTGGCGTCATAGGTGTCATAGAGAATGTGCTGAATGCGGGTGCCTGCGTCATGGGCAAAGGCATAAAGCCGTTGCGCCACATCCAAATCGCGCGACATTTCACGTACCGACGCGCTGGCCCATTGAGGCGTCAAGGATGACAGGCAAGCAAACTGTTCCTCAACTGAAAAACGACCCACGGCTTCGGTTGTGATCTGCACAGGCATGTCGGGGACTTCTAGGGAGACCTCTGCCAGTGCCTCACGGTAGAGGCCTGGATCGAGGGAGTGATCACCTTTGCTGTCGCGGACATGTAGATGCAGCGCGTCAGCCCCAGCTACGTGACAAGCTTTGGCTGTTTGTGCGATTTCGCCGGCGGTTAGGGGCAGGGCAGGGTGGTCGGCTTTGCCCAAACGCGCCCCGTTTGGTGCCACCATGATCAAGGGGCGTGACATGATCAGCTGTCCACCCGCGCTTGGGCGCGCATGCGCGTGCCTTTGGGGTCAAACGCGGCGCCGATGACAACGCGCCCTTGATACCGCTGACCCGCGATATCCACGCTAACGCTTGCGTCGTGCTTCAACGGCTGGCGCGTGTGGCCCAGAACGATTGGACAGCCCACCCGGTATCCAAAGGCGGCCGAGCTTGTCTCGCCCACGATTGTCTCACCGCTGTAGATCGGCTCGTGGCCCAGTGGTACCGCAGTTACGTCATCTAGCAAAATCGTGACGATACGAGAACCACCCCCCTCAGCGCGTGCATTTTCAATCGCTTCTGCCCCAATGTAGCCGCCGGTTTTGCGCAGGGCGAAATCCAGACCTGCCGCGATGGGGTTGGTGTCAGCGTCCAACTCATGGCCCATCGCGCAGAAGCCTTTTTCGATCCGCATGGAGGTTTGCGCAAATAGCCCCGCAGGCACCGCGCCAGCAGCACTCATGGCGGCATAAAGCGCAGGCGCATCTTTGGCCGCACAGGTGATTTCCCAGCCTGCTTCTCCGACGTAAGACAAACGAGCAGCGCGTACCGGGACGCCCGCCATGTTGATTTCTGCGTGTTTGAAATACGCGATGTCGTCGATGCCATCTGCTCCGCAGGTCGCGGCAATGCGAGAGGCCTTTGGGCCCATCAACCCAAGGACTGCATAGTCTTCGGTACAGTCTGTGAGGGCGACGTTGAAACCATCAGAATGGCTGCGGAGCCAAGATAGATCCCGTGCAATCGCAACAGTTCCGACGAAAAGGCGATAATGATCAGGCGCAATGCGTTGGGCTGTCAGGTCAGATTCAAAGGTGCCGCGTGCATTCAGCATTGCAGTGTAGATGACCGAACCGGGCGCACGTCCCATTTGGCCTGCGCAAACATATTGCAGAAACGCTTCGGCGTCGGGCCCCTGCACGTCGATCTTGCCGAAAGGCGACGCGTCGAAAATGGCGGCACTTTCGTGAGCGGCGCGGACCTCTTCTGCGACGTTATCAAACCAGTTGGGTTTTCCGAAGGTCATGGTGGGCTCGGCTGTTTTGCCAAAATAAAGCGGGCGCTCCCATCCATAGACCTGCCCCATATGCGCGGCGGCTGTGCGGTACTCGGCATCAAGCGGAAGGCGGCGTAGGTCGCGTGCTGTACTCAGCTGGCGGCCGGGATAGGCAATCTCGTAGTGTGTCCCAAGGATTTCGGGCGTCCGGGCCATCAGATGTTCGATGCTGTCAAACACAGGGGCGAAGCGTTTTGCATCCGCCTCAGACAGGTCATATGCGGTGCGCCCGTGGACGATGGCGTGGGCTAGGTTCATGCCAGCGCCACCGCCCGATGCGATACCTACCGAATTCATGCCACAGCCCAGAAACAGACCCTTGGTTTCGGAAGTCTCGCCGAGCATGAATGTACCGTCTGGCGTAAAGCTTTCGGGCCCATTGAGCAGCATCTTAACTTCTGCCGTTTCAAGTGCTGGCAGACGTTTGAGCGCGTTCATCATCATCGGCTCGAAGTGATCCCAATCTTCGGGCAACAAGCCGAACTCAAAGCTTTCATCAAGAATACCGGGCTGTATTGCTTTGCCCATCGGCTCAAAACAGCCGACCAGAAGGCCGCCGGAATCGTCGCGAATATACAGGTGATTGTCATGGTCGCTGAGGGTGGGCGTGTTGCCCGTGATGCCGTCGATGGGCTTGGTCAGCAGGTAGAAATGTTCACAAGGCCAAAGAGGCACGCTTGCACCGGCCATCGCGCCCAATTCACGTGACCAGAGGCCGCCGCAGAGCGCGATTGCGTCACACGTGATTGTTCCAGAGGTCGTTTCAACGCCGCGCACACGACCGTTTTCGGTCAAAATGCCGGTGACGCCGGTGTCTTCAAACAGTTTCGCCCCGAGCGCCTTTGCACCTTTCACGAGTGCTGCACATACGTCTGAGGGGCTTACCCGCCCATCTGCGGGGGACCAAACTGCGCCCAGAACGTCATCCGCGTTCATAAGCGGCCAGCGCTCTTTGGCTTCCGCGACCGAAACTTCATTCGCTTCTACGCCAAAGGCCTGTGCCAGCGCCGCCTGTCTGCGGACGTGTGTCAGTCGATCTTCTGTTGTCGCAATCGACAGCGATCCTTCCTGAATCCAGCCTACTGATTGGCCGGTCTCTTTCTCAAGCTGGCTGTACAGATCGACTGAATATTGGATCATACGTGTTAGGTTGCGGGAATGGCGAAGCGCGCGCACCTGAGCGGCGGAGTGCCATGTGGTGCCAGATGTCAGCTTGTTGCGCTCAAGCAAGACCGCGTCGGTCACACCCATCTTGGCCAAATGGTAGAGTGTCGAGGCGCCCATGATGCCGCCCCCGATTACAACGACGGATGCGTGGGCGGGGACGTCTTGGGCCATTGGGTAATTCCTGCTTTTGGTGACTGATGCATTTTGTGAGGAAAAATTCACATTGCGTCAACGACTCAGAAAAATAACAAACGTTTTTCAATTAGGGAGGGCGATTCGTTGGACCCCACATTAAAAACACGTACGATTTCAGGTATTAAGAAGGCCACGCCCGATCTTTCGCCGCGGCTGCAGGTCGCGGCGAAGTACATTTTGGATAACGAGGCGGACTTCGGCCTCGACTCCATTCGTGAGACGGCGCGCAAGTCTGGCGTGAGCGCTTACACGCTTGTTAGGCTTTCCCGGCAGCTGGGCTTTTCTGGGTTCGAAGACCTGCGCGAACCGTTTCGGCATGCCCTAGTATCTCTAAATGCCCCTGCCGCCGAGGTCCCGTGGTTGGAAAAATGGCAGGGGGCCGACACTGGGGCGCTGGCGACGGCTGCTTCAAACTCCCTCGCCATCGTATCGCGATCCCTTGAGCGCCAGTCACCTGCCCGTATTCGGGAGGTCGCGGAGCTCATGACTTCTGCCCGCGATGTTTACGTAACGGCAATGCGGGCCAGCTATGGCTTGGCCTATAACTTTCAATACGTCGGACGTATGGCACTGAAGTCATTGCAAATTGTGCCGCGTCAAATGTCTTCGGCCATTGATGAGTTGACGGACGCGGGGCCAGAAGATGTGCTGATCGCGATCACCTTTACCCCCTACAGCCACGAAACTATCGAGGCGATGATCTATGCAAAGTCACGGGGCATGCGTTTGGTTGTGGTGTCAGACAGTGAAATCGTGGCACCCGGCCTGAATGCCGACCACACGCTTCTGGTTTCAACCAATTCGACGCACCACTTTGCCTGTAACGCGGGTGCCATGGCCGTGTTGGAACTGTTGCTTGCGATGTTGGTTGAAATTGGGGGATCTGAGGCGGCAGAAAGAATCGAAACATACGAACAGCTACGCAACGGTTACCGCGCCTATTGGTCGGCCAAAAAAAACAATAGTTTTTAGATGACATCACGGCACGTATCCCGAACCATGCGCTGGACGAGACACAGATGCATATCGTCTTGTACAATAACAAAACACCACATTCGGAGGTCACATATGACATTTCATAAAGTGCTCACAGGGCTGACGCTTGCCGCGTCGCTTGGCATGGGCGCGTCGGCATCGGCGCAAGAGTTCTTCACAATCGGTACGGGCGGTGTGACGGGTGTTTATTACCCAACAGGCGGCGCGATCTGCCGTTTGGTCAATGCTGGTCGTGCTGATCACGGTCTGCGGTGCTCGGTTGAATCCACAGGTGGTTCGGTCTTTAACACGCGTACCATCCGTCAGGGTGAACTGGACTTTGGTGTTGTCCAATCTGACGTCCAAGCAGCCGCTATTGCTGGTACAGGCGCCTTTACGGACGACGGAGCGTTTCCTGAACTGCGCGCGCTCTTTTCGATCCACCCAGAGCCAATGCACCTGATGGCCAATGCTGACGCAGGCATTGCATCTGTTGCGGATCTGGCGGGCAAACGCGTCAACATCGCAAACCCCGGCTCGGGCACGCGGGTTTTGGCAGAGGCGCTTCTCGCGTACCATGACATCTCGGTGGACGATTTGTCTTTCGCTGCTGAACTCAGCTCCGCTGAGCAAGCCTCGGCTTTGTGTGATGGCAATATCGATGCGACGATCTGGGCCGCTGGTCTGCCAAACGGCTCCACACAAGAAGCGACGTCCACATGTGATGTTGTGTTGATCCCAATCGAAGGCGCACCCCTCGAAGCGCTTTTGGGCGACAACCCAGCCTACGCCGCAGCGACGATCCCCGGTGGTCTGTATCCCGGCAACGACAGCGACGTGTCATCATGGGGCCCGCGCGCAACGTTCGTGACATCCGCCGATACTTCGGATGACATGGTTTACACCGTTGTGTCCGCTGTGTTTGAAAACTTCGACAACTTCAAACGCCTGCACCCAGCATTCGGCAACCTTGTCGAAGCAGAAATGATTACCTCTGGTCTGACTGCTGAAATCCACCCCGGCGCGCTGCGCTACTACCGCGAGCGCGGCTGGGTCGAGTAAGCCGTTACTGAACTGATATGGGGCCATCCGAAGTTTCTTCGGGCGGCCCTTTCTTGTATTTACCGATCGCAAAGGGCGGCACTATGAGCGACACCAAAGCGCAACCCGAGACCGCAGCGGTCGATGACTTTATCGCAGAAGCCGATACCGGCGCACGCACGCCGAATGGTGGTTTCTCGCGTAATGTCTTGTGGGGCGTACCACTGATCTGGTCGCTGTTTCAGCTGTGGATCGCGTCGCCTATCCCTTACGAAGTCGGCTTTGGCGTGGTTAACAACGCACAGGCTCGATCGATCCACCTCGCATTCGCGGTGTTTCTCGCCTTCACGGCCTTTCCGACACTGAAAAGCAGCCCACGCACTTACATTCCCATTCAGGATTGGCTTGTCGCCCTCTTGGGGGCGTTCTGTTCGGGCTATCTATTTTTGTTCTGGGACGGATTGGCGGATCGCTCTGGCGCCCCGTCGCAGATGGATATCATCGCCGCAGTTATCGGCGTAGTCCTGTTGATGGAGGCCGCGAGACGCTCGCTGGGCTTCCCGCTGATGGCTGTGGCGGCTGTTTTTCTGGCTTATGTTTTCTTTGGCTCCTACGCGTGGCTTCCGGATGTGATCCAGTGGCGTGGCGCGTCAGTCGAGCGCGCGATGAGCCATATGTGGCTGACCACCGAGGGTGTGTTCGGCGTCGCGCTGGGCGTTTCCTCGGGTTTTGTGTTCTTGTTTGTCCTGTTTGGAGCACTTCTCAATCAAGCGGGCGCGGGCAATTACTTTTTGTCGCTGGCCTTTGCGACGCTGGGCCACTTGCGCGGGGGGCCGGCCAAGGCTGCGGTGATCGCAAGTGCGGCGACTGGCCTGATCTCGGGCTCGTCCATCGCTAACGTGGTCACAACCGGCACATTCACGATCCCGCTGATGAAAAAGGTCGGCTTTTCGCCGTCCAAGGCAGGCGCGGTTGAGGTGTCTTCGTCGATCAACGGTGTGCTGACCCCGCCCGTCATGGGCGCAGTTGCCTTTCTGATGACCGAATATGTGGGCGTGTCCTACGTAGAAGTCGTCAAAACGGCCATCGTGCCTGCAGCCATTTCCTATGTGGCGCTTGTCTACATCGTGCACCTTGAGGCTTTGAAGATGGGGATGAAGGGCACCAGTCGGATGAACCCTGTGATCTTCATTCTGTCTGCGGTCTTTATGATTTGCGTCGGGATCGTGATTGCAGGTGGCACGCTGTACCTAGCGGGGCTTGTGGTTGGCGGTGCAGAGGCTGTGTTGGGCGGGGCATCGACGCTTGTTCTGAGTGCGCTGTTCTTACTGGCCTACGTATTTGCTGTCCGCTTTGCTGCACAGGGGCCTGACCTTGCTCTATCGGTCGACACGATGCAGGCGCTCCCACCCACGCGGGAGATTTTTAAATCCGGCGTTCACTATCTGCTGCCGATCTTTTTGCTGATGTACCTGCTTATGGTTGAACGCAAATCGCCGGGCTTCTCAGCGTTCTATTCTGCGTCCTTCATGCTTCTAATCTTGCTGACGCAAGACGCGCTCAAGTCGTTTTTCCGGGGGCAGGGCCAAGTGATCGCTCTGCTCAAAGAAGGGCTGGTGCAGGTTGCGGATGGTTTGATCATCGGTGCACGCAACATGATCGGTCTGGCCTGCGCGATGGCTGTTGCGGGCATAATCGTGGGGTCTGTCACATTGACTGGTGTGGGGCAGGTGATGGCAGAATTCGTTGAATTCCTGTCCGGCGGCAATTTGATGCTGATGCTGATCTTTGTGGCGCTTATTTCGATCATCCTTGGGATGGGGTTACCGACGACCGCTAACTATATCGTCGTCTCTTCGCTGATGGCTGGAGTGGTGGTGGAACTGGGTGCGCAAAGCGGGCTGATCGTGCCGCTGATCGCCGTGCACATGTTCGTGTTCTACTTTGGGATCATGGCGGACGTGACGCCGCCTGTGGGCTTGGCCAGTTTTGCTGCTGCCGCAATCTCAGGCGGGGACCCGTTGCGCACAGGTTTTCAGGCGTTTTTCTATTCGATCCGGACGGCGCTTTTACCGTTCCTGTTCATCTTCAATACTGATCTGCTGCTGATCGATGTGGGGCCTGTTCAGGCGATCCTAGTATTTATCGTCGCACTTTTTGCCATGTTGGTGTTTGCGGCTGGAACGATGGGGTGGTTTGTCACCCGATCCCGCCTGTGGGAGTCTGCCGTTCTTGTGGTTGTCGCTTTGACGTTGTTCCGACCGGGATTTTGGTTGGATCAAATGCAAGCGCCGTACGAAAGCATGCCCGCGGCACAGATTTTCGCGATGGCCGAGGCAGCTCCGCCCGGAGGCGAACTTAGGGTCGGCCTAGAGGGCATGACACTTGACGGTGACTTCATGTCATCAACCTTTTTGCTACCGCTGGGCAACGCGGGTGCGGATGGATTTGCGCGGCTGGAACAGTCGGCTGGCCTGACCCTCGTGGAGCGCGATGGGCAGGTCATCGTGGATATGCTGACATTTGGCGGTGCGGCTGAGGGGATGGGCATTGATTTTGACTGGACGGTGACCCGTCTGGAGGTCGAGGCAGATCGTTTGCCGAAGGAGCTGTTTTATATCCCAGCACTGCTGCTTTTGGGCTTGATCGCACTTATTCAGCGGCGTCGCGCTGCACGTATTCCAGAGGAGGCCACGGTATGACCGGTACTGTTCTTGCGGCGATTGATCTGGCGCATCCCGAAAATCACAAGAAAATCCTGACCGAAGCACAAGTTATGGCCAAGCTGCGCGGTGCTTCACTTACGCTGGTGACCGTGATCCCGGATTTTGGGATGAGCATCATTGGGACGTACTTTGAAGAAGGCGCTGAGCAAAAGGTGCTTAAAGATGCGGCCAAAGCCCTGCACCAAGTCGCGACGGACATTTTGGGGAAAACGGCAGATGACGAAATCAAACATGTCGTGTGCCATGGCGCCGTCTACGAAGAGATCCTTGGCGCGGCAGACAAGTTTAACGCCGTTCTGATTGTGATGGCCGCGCATCGCCCGGATTTTCGGGATTATCTGCTTGGTCCAAACGCAGCCCGCGTGGTGCGGCATTCAAACTGCTCTGTACTCGTCCTAAGGGACTAGCCTTATTTGAAACTCATCGCCGGGCACGACCCAGACTAGCCCTTCACTAGTAGGACCTACGCCAGAATCTCAGGCCATTTCGATGGCCTGAAACTCAAGATGCTGTCGCGTATGTGACTCAAGCCTAGCTAGGCCTTTGATTCCGGCAAACGCCGCAGGATCAGAAGACGGATGGCAACCACATCGAAACTGCTGGGACATAGGTCACCAAGATCAAAGCTCCGAGGATCGCGAGGTAGAAGGGCCAAATCGATTTGAGCGCTTCTTCGATCTTGATCTTACCCACAGCGCAGCCAACGAACAAACATGTCCCAACGGGGGGCGTGCAAAGGCCCAAACCAAGGTTCATCAACATCATGATCCCAAACTGAGTGGGGTCCATACCCAGCCCTTTGGCGATCGGAAGGAAGATCGGAGTGCAGATCAGGATCAGGGCCGCCATGTCCATGATCATGCCGAGGATCAGCAGGATGACATTGATCATCAACAAGATGATGATTGGGTTGTCTGAAATGAGGACCAAGGCTTCGCTTAGGCGTGCAGGCACTTGGTAAAGCGCCAGAAGGTACGCAAATGAACTGGCGAATGCGATCAGGATCATCACCATCGAGGTTGTGCGCACTGTGCCAACGAGAGCTATTTTGAACGATTGCCACGTTAGGCTGCGGTAGTAGAACTTTGTGAGCAAAATCGCATAGATCGCGCCGAATGCGCCAGATTCCGTGACAGTGAACACCCCTGAAAGCGTTCCGCCCACGATGATAACGGCAGTGAAAAAGCCGGGGATCGCATCAGCGGCGCTACGGCCAACTTCGCGCCAGCCGGGGAAAGGCTCGGCTGGATAGTTGTGTTTGATCGAGAGGATATAGGCGGCAATCGCGAGGCTGACGCACATGATCATTCCCGGAATAACACCAGCCAGGAACAGGCTAGAGACAGATATCCCGCCCCCTGCGGCCACTGCAAAGATAATCATGTTGTGGCTGGGGGGGATGACGATCCCCGCGATAGAGGATGTTACAGTGACGTTCACCGCAAAATCAGGGCGATAGCCACGCTCTTTCATGACGGGCACAAGGATCGACCCCAACGCGGAGATATCCGCCACAGCGGAGCCCGAGATGCCGCCAAAGAGCATAGACGAAAAGATATTAACCATCGCAAGACCACCCTTCAGGTGTCCCACAAGGGCAGAGGCAAGCTTTACCAACCGGACCGCGATCCCACCATGCAACATGATTTCGCCGGCTAGCACAAAGAATGGGATCGCCAGTAGGGAAAAAACCGACACGCCCGCAGTCGCGCGCTGAAAGGTAATAAGCATGGGGAAGCCTTCGATCCAGAAAGCCGATGCCGCGGCGATCCCCATGGCGAAGGCGACAGGCATACCGATGACAACGCCAACGGCAAACACGAGCAAAAGGATTGTCAGGCCCATATCAAGGCTCCTGTGTTTGATGTTGGGGGTGCCAGTCGGAATAGGCAAGAAGGCGCACAATTCCGCGTGCACCTGCATTCAGGACGATTAACGCCCCGCACAGCGTGATCGCGAGGGTGCGGAAGCTTTCGGGAATTTCGAGCATTGGCAGATTGGAATCCCAACCGAAGGCCATCAATTGGGTGCCTGCGTAAAACATGATGCTGCCAAACGCGGCCAAGATGAAATCGATGATAATGATGGTGATCTTTTGTACGTTGATGGGCGCCGCATCCCGAAACAGCGTCACGCCCAAGTGCGTTTCATCGCGCACCCCTGCAGCTGCCCCCAGAAAGGCAATGTAGCAAATCAAAAGCAGCGCAAGTTGCTCAACCCAGGTAGGGGTCACGTTCAAGACGTACCGCCCAAACACCAGCCAACCGAAGGTTACAATCAATACGACTAGGGCAACACATGCTGTGAAAATGCTTACCCACTGAATGGCCGCAAGTGCAGCTTCACAACGTTGCAGGGCGGTTCGTCTACCACTCATTTTGGCCTCGTTAGGTCATTGATTGTTCTTGCATATGAAGTGGCCCGCACCGTACCGGCACGGGCCACTTCATGGTCGCAATACTGAATTAGTCAGCGCTGCGGATCATATTGACCAAAGGCGCGAGATCTGGGTTCGCGGCAAGGAAGGTCTCATAGACAGGGGCCATTGCAGCTTGAAACGGACCTTTGTCCGCGATCGTGTTGACCGTTGTTCCGCCAGCTTTCACGATATCCATCGATGCCGCTTCACGTGCCTGCCACAGCTCACGCTGCAAAAGAGCAGATGCTTGGCCAGCCTCTTTGACGATTTTCTGTTGCTCAGGCGTCAATGCGTCAAATGTCTTTTTGGACATGCACAGGCATTCTGGAATGATCAGGTGCTCTGTCAACGAGTAGTACTTTGCGACTTCAAAGTGGCTGGTGGATTCATAGGAAGGTGGGTTGTTTTCCGCACCATCGACAACGCCGGTTTGGATCGACTGATACACCTCAGCAAATGCCATCGGTGTCGCGTTGCCGTCCATGGATTCAACCATTTTGACGAAGAGATCGTTGTTCATGACGCGGATCTTGAGGCCATCAACATCGGCGGGCGTGTTGATCGGCCGAACCGAGTTATAAAAGGACCGTGCACCGGCGTCATACCAACCCAGAGGCTCAACACCACGCGCACGCATGCCTTCGGAAATTGCTTCACCGACTTCGCCATCCATCAGTTCATACATTTGTGGAATGGATGCAAAGATGAAGGGCAGGGAGACGACGTTCGCTTCTGGCACGGAGGTTCCGAAGGGGCCAAGGCTGAATTCGCCAAAGTCCAGAACGCCGAGGCGAAGCTGTTCGATTGCATCAGGCTGGCTGCCCAATACACCATTGTGGAATGTTTTCGCTGTGAGTTCGCCGTTTGTCGCTTCTGCAACGGCGTCTGCGAAGGAATCCATTGCGATTGAGACGGGGTAGTCTTCAACGTGAATGTTCCAGCCGCGAAGTTCTTTTGCTGCAACGGATGAGGCTGCAAGCGCAATACAGCTGCCGAGCAGGGCGCTGCGAAGTGTGAAACCTAATGTCATTGTGATCCTCCCAGATGCTTTTGACTGTTCGCAGCGGGGGAGTGAGGTATCGCAACCACTCACCAGCGCCAACAGGTATACTAGTATTTAAACTATTTTTGTGAGTCAATTATCCTCATGAAAAAGTCTGAAACTTCCGCGTTATCACCTTAAATCCTTGGGTTTGGGGCGGGTGCGCAATGCAACATTGGGCGATCACACCTACGGCTACGACGAGTGGTCAGCGGAATCTAAGGCCGTTGTTGTGTTTGGTCGCCGCTGATGGCTGGTCATGACGCTCTGGCTCATCGAACTCTAGATTCTACGCGCAAATCTGGCCTCGCTAGCAAAAGAGGCCGTTAATTGAATGTGTTGCGTAGTGACAGATTATGCGCGAGATACTGGGCTACCAGTTCGCATCATGACGAAAGCTGCTCTATGACCCTACTGAACCCGGATCGCTTGTTTCCCGTTGAGCCAAAGGTTCGAGATTTGGCGCGCTCACTTTACCACAGTGTGCGCAATCTGCCGATCATTAGCCCGCATGGTCATACTGATCCACGTTGGTTCGCTGAAAACCAAGCCTTTGCCAATCCCTCTGAATTGTTTGTCACACCGGATCACTATGTTTTCCGGATGCTCCATTCTCAGGGGATTGCCCTAGAGGACTTGGGGGTGCCCCGCGTGGACGGAGGGCCAGTTGAGCAAGATCCACGCAAAATTTGGCGATTGTTTGCGGCGAACTATTATTTGTTTCGTGGCACACCGTCGCGCATTTGGATCGACCATGCCCTGCAAGAGGTCTTTGGTGTCACAGATCGTTTGTCGGCGATCACGGCAGACGCCATTTATGACCAAGTTAATGAATGCTTGGCGCAGGAGGCTTATCGTCCCCGGGCGTTATTTGAGCGGTTTAACATCGAAGCCATTTCTACCACCGAAAGCGCGATTGACGATTTGCGTTGGCATAAAATGATCCGCGATAGCGGTTGGTCGGGGCGTGTCGTGACAGCCTACCGCCCTGATGCTGTAGTTGATCCTGCATTTGAGGGATTTGCCGCGAATGTCGCCAAACTGGGGGACATGTCTGGTGAGGATACAACGACATGGGCAGGGTACCTTGCCGCGCATCGCAACAGGCGGCGCTATTTCAAGGAATTCGGGGCGACATCGACGGACCATGGCCATCCAACCGCGCGTACCGAAGATTTGCCACTAGACGCGGCCGCGGCCCTTTTTCAAAAAGCATTGCAGGGTAGCTGTACAGCGGATGAGGCTGATGCGTTCCGGGGCCATATGTTGACGGAAATGGCCCGTATGTCGTTGGACGATGGGCTGGTTTTGCAAATTCACCCAGGATCGTATCGCAATCACAGCGCGCCGATTATGGAACGGTTTGGACGTGACAAGGGATACGACATTCCCACCCGAACGGATTACGTGAACGATTTGCGCCCGCTGCTGAATGCCGTTGGTCGTGAGCGCGACCTGACGATCATTGTTTTCACTTTGGATGAAACGTCTTTGTCGCGCGAGCTAGCCCCCTTGGCCGGTGTCTACCCCGCTCTAAAATTGGGGCCGCCGTGGTGGTTTCATGACAGTGCCGAAGGGATGAAACGGTTTAGAGAAACGGTCACAGAAACGGCAGGTTTTTATAATACTGTTGGGTTCAATGACGACACACGGGCGTTTTGTTCCATCCCAGCGCGCCACGATGTTGCGCGGCGTATCGATTGCGGGTTCTTGGCGAACTTGGTCGAGACAGGGCGCCTCGACCCTGATGAAGCGTCAGAGGTTGCGCATGATCTCGCATACGGTCTTGCGAAGAATGCGTATAAACTATGACCGCCAAACGCCTTGAACGATCTGTTGATCCGCGTCCCAAGACGGGCATTGTCCACCTTGGCCTTGGTGCTTTTTTTCGTGCATTCGGTGTGCCGGCAATTAGCGATGCAATGGCCGCCAGTGGGGGTGATTGGGGCATCCTAGGTGTGTCGTTGCGCAGCGCAGGAATTCGGGACGCATTGCGTGATCAAGGCTGGGCCTACACCGCTGTTTCAATGGGTGCGGATAGGGAAACGTCACGCGTCATTGAGGCGTTGAACCATGTACTTGTTGCGCCCGAAGACCCTGCTGCCGTGTTGCGCTCAATGGAGGATCCCAGTGTTCGCCTCGTGACGCTAACTGTGACGGAAAAAGGGTACTGCCATATACCGGCCACAGGCGCGTTGGATCGCACACATCCCGACATTGCCCACGATTTGACCAGCCCCCTGCCGAAGTCCGCAATTGGATTTATCGTGCATGCGTTGAAGTCACGTATGTACGCAGGCACCCGACCATTCACTGTTATGACTTGTGATAACCTGCCGCAAAACGGACAGCTGGTGCGGGGGCTCGTGCTTGAATTCGCTGAAATGCTTGATCCCAAATTGCGGGCGTGGATTGCCGAAAATGGATGTTTCCCCTCAACGATGGTTGATCGGATCACACCTGCAACCACGGCAGACGACATCGTGCGCATTGCGGATCAGACTGGCGTCTATGACGCAGCCCCCGTGGTTCATGAACCGTTTTCACAGTGGGTGATTGAGGACGCGTTTGTCGACAACGCGCGGCCGGATTTCGCCGCCGCCGGAGTTGAATTGGTGCGAAACGTTTCATGCCATGAGGATATGAAGCTGCGCATGTTGAACGGAACCCATTCCGCTTTGGCATATGTGGGGTATCTGGCGGGGTACGAGACGATTTCACAAACGGTAGCCGACCCGGTGATGGAACGGTTTGTGCACAGTCTTTGGGCTGAGATTATTCCAGCGGTCGAGGCGCCAACAGGTGTGAATCTGGATGACTATGCCTCGTCCCTGTTTGAGCGCTACGCCAATCCGAATATTCGGCATCGGACGTGGCAAATCGCGATGGATGGCAGCCAAAAGCTACCGCAAAGAATTCTTGGAACCATGCGTGACGCTTTGGCTGCGGGTCGGGAAACGCCTTTCCTGTGTTTGGCGGTTGCTGCGTGGATGTTTTATGTGCGCGGCGTTGATGAGGCCGGTAATGCCATCGATGTTCGCGACCCGCTGGCTGGTGAATTGCGGGAACGCGCGCACGCGGCAAACGGGCCTGATGACACCGTGGCAACGCTTTTGAATATGCGCGCGATTTTCCCCCAAGACTTGGCGGACCGGTTGAAAGAACCCCTTACAGTTGCGGCAAGACAGGTATGGGCGCTGGGCGTGCGCGGCGCTGTGGAAAGCACCCTCACCAATACAAACAACACAACAGAAAGATCCCTAAATGCGGACTCAAAACAGGCTAGACTTTAACGATGCCCAAGCCATCATTTCTGCGGCCGTGAAACAAGCAGAGGCGATTGGCGTTCCGATGTGCATCGCGGTCATGGACGAAAGCTGCAACCTGCTGGGTTTCATGCGGATGGACGGCGGCAAAGTCCCAAGCATCACGATTGCGATCGATAAATGCTTTACCGCCACGGGAACACGTAAACCCACGCACGATTTGGCGACACCCAGTATGCCGGGCAACCCTGTTTACGGGCTGACATCGGCCCATGCGGGGCGCATGGTTGTCATCGCCGGTGGCTTGCCGATTCTTGTCGATGGTGAAGTTGTCGGGGGTATCGGGGTGAGTTCGGGAACACCGGCCCAAGACTTAGAAGTCGCTCAGGCCGGTGTTGATGCGTTCACGGCAAAATACGCTTAGTTTTTTAAGCCGATGAAATAATCGAATATTTCGGGCACATTGCCGTCGCCCATTCCTGCATCTACTGCGGATTGCAGGTTGTGCGATGTGCCCTCAGCAATTTCTGATCGTGTCCCAAGATCTTGGACCATAGCGAGGAAATAGGCGACGTCCTTATTGGCGTTTGCCATTGAAAACCCCAGATCGCTGATACCGTCGACAGCGTATTTCTTGCAAAACCCCATGAATGGGGAGTTTGAGGGACCCGCTGACATAATCTCAAAGAGTTGCGCGCGATCTAGGCCAGCACGGTCCGCCACAGCGAATGCTTGGCTCATCGCGCTGACGGTGGTCATGCCCATGAAGTTATTGATCAGCTTGGTCGTGTGGCCTGCACCCAGAGCCCCAACGTAAAAGACGTTCTCGCCGAGTATGTCCAAAGTCGGCTTGATCTTGGCAAATGTCCCCTCATCGCCTGCGGCCATGATGTTGAGCAAACCGTCTTTGGCATGGGCGGGTGTGCGGCCCAGTGGTGCGTCGATCATGTCTGCGCCTTGGGCATTCAGGTCTGCACCAATTTTGCGGGTAGAGGCGGGAATGGACGTTCCGAAATCAATGACAACGGCATTCTTTTTGATGCCTGCCAGCAGGCCATTGTCGCCGTATACCAAACTCTCAACGACTTCGGATGTTGTCACGCAAAGCATGATGATATCGCAGGCTTCTGCCATATCTTTGGGGGTGGCGACTTCGCGACCGCCTCGGGCAACGACAGCGCTGACCGCGTTTTTGTTGCGCCCCATTACGACAAGATCTACGCCGTTGTTTTGAAGGCACTCGGCCATATTGCTGCCCATGAGGCCAAGGCCGATAAAGCCGATTACAGGGTTTTCCATTCTTTGCTCCTAAGCATCCGTCGTGTGTCGACTTCAAACTTAGGATTTAATCGACTAGTATACCAGTGGGAAATCAGTGCTTCAGCGCTGCGATGATCCCGCGCAACTCAGCCAACCCTCTTAAACGCCCGATAAGAGTATAGCCTGGTTGTGTTTTCGTCCTCGCATCCGACAAAAGCGCATGACCATGGTCTGCGCGAAACGGAATGTCTACACCGCGCGTGCGTTCGGCCTTGAGCAGTGCGTCGATGACGCTGACCATATCGACATCACCGGTCAAGTGGGCCGCTTCGCTGAAAGATCCGTCAGGGAACTTGGAGACATTGCGCAAATGAACAAAGTGAATTCTGTCGCCAAATGTGCGAGCGATTTCCGCGACATCATTGTCAGGCGCGGATCCGAGCGAGCCGGCACACAACGTGAGCCCATTGGCCTGATCAGGATGTGCCTGCATGATCCACTCAATGTCGGATTTGTGCGACACAATTCGTGGCAAGCCGAGAATGTCACGAGGTGGATCATCGGGATGGATGCACATGCAGATGCCAAGGTCCGCCGCGGTTGGGACAACCTCGGCCAAGAACCGAGCGAGGTTCGCGCGTAGATCGGTGTGCGATAGCCCGTGGTAAGACTTCAAAACATCGCGCAGGCCTTTGATGTCATATTTGTCGTATGCCCCCGGAAGCCCAGACATAATTGCGTGCAATAGATCTGTTTGGTCGCTTTCCGACGCCGATTCGAACCATACGCGCCCTTCGCTGATCGCTTCGGGGTGGTAGTCATTGTGTGCGCCTTCACGGCCAAGCATATGGATCTCAAAAGCTGCCATCTTGGCCGCGGAAAAATGCAAACACGTCCCGCCACGCGCGACAGGTGCTGTTAGATCCGTCCGTGTCCAATCAAGGATAGGCATAAAGTTATAACAAACGGTTGTGATACCTTCGGCGGCCAAGTTGGCGAGTGATTGGCGATAATTTGCAAATAAGCGGCTCAGATCGCCAGATCCGCGCTTGATGTCTTCATGGACGGGCAGGCTTTCGACGACATCCCACGTGAACCCGGCCGCAGCAATTTCATCGCGACGTTTTGAAATTTCACCGCGTGACCAAACCTCCCCGTAGGGGATTGCGTGAAGGGCGCTGACAATACCTGCGGCTCCGGTCTGTGCGACCTCATTGAGTGAGATAGGGTCGAATTCACCGAACCATCGCCATGTTTCTTGCATCTTTTTGGTCCTTCTTAGACGTCTTTGGACGATGTGGTGTCTATGTTTACCCGTGCCCCGCAGCCCTGAACGACGGGGCCGCATGAACTGCGTGCCCGTGTGCTGCTGTTTGGCAATGGATGTATGTCTGTGTAACCCGTTACGATCGCTGGATGAAAGCTATCGCTTGTAGCGGTGGTGTCTACCACGTTTTCGATTGGGGCGATGGGAACCGTCCCGTCATCTGTGGGAGTTACTGCGCGCTTCAATGGATCGATATCTGCGGTAAACTGACGTGCTGCTGACCGGCCATGCCAACTGCAAAAGGGGTCATCAATTTTTGCACCCGTGATTGTAGTGGGGAATTGATCTCATGTTGCAATAGGCCGGGTCTGACCCGCTCGGAATATCAAGCCGTGTTAAAGCTACCGCTGGTGAATCCTAGCTTGTTTGTCCCCGCATCGTCCTGCGGGGACATCTTGGTCCGGAATTCGCCGATAGATAGAATGCGCATACCGCTTCTACAGAAAGTCGTCGCGCCGCGGCGTGAAGCAATCGATTAACGTACCCGGTTCAAGGCAAACGCAGCCATGCGTTTGGCCAGAGGGTATAACGAAACTATCACCGGGGCCGACGTCCTTTTCGATTTCCCCCAAGGTGAACCGGAAGCGGCCCGCCTCTACGTAGGTTGATTGGACGTGAGGATGGTTGTGCAGGGCGCCAGTCGCGCCAATTTCAGCAAACCGAAACGCCACAACCATCATATCGGGATGATCAGAGAGAACCTGACGTGTCACGTTCTCGCCGGTCGAAACTATGGGGAAATCGTTCATCTATGATCCTTAGCTAAACAGCATACCGCCGTTGATATCGATATTTGTGCCCGTCAAGAACGCACTGTCATCGCAAGCAAGAAACAGCACAGTGTTGGCGGCATCTTCGACAGTGCCTTGGCGTTTCAACGGGGCGTTGGCTTCATACCCGCGACGACCTGCGTCGGGCGTGTGGATGTTGTGAAAATCTGTGTCGATCATGCCGGGGCACAACGCATTGACGCGGACATTGGGCCCAAGTTCTTTTGCGAGGCCGCGTGTCATGGTGACAATCGCGCCCTTGGATGATGCATAGGCGACGGAACCGGGGCCACCACCATCGCGGGCCGCTTGACTGGCGAGGTTAACAATGGCGCCAGATTTAATATGCTCAAGGCATGCTTTGGTCATCATGAACGTGCTGGTCAGGTTAAGCGACATGACCGCATTCCAATGCGCCAAATCCATCTCGGCCAAGGTTTTGCGTGCGATCAATCCGCCCGCGTTGTTCACCAAAATGTCGAGGCCACCAAAAGTGTCGACTGTTTTACTCACCAGATTGTCGACGTCCGCTTGAGTGTTGAGATCGCCTTGAACGGCAAACGCGTTGCCGCCCGCTGCTTTGATTTTGGCGACAACCGCATCCGCGCCAGTTGAACTGGCAAAGTAGTTCACGGCAACGTTTGCGCCTTCAGCGGCCAGTTTAAGCGCGACTGCTGCGCCGATATCACGGCCGCCGCCGGTAACGATTGCGGTTTTTCCTGCGAGTTTCATCAGTTTTCTTTCTACTTAGTATGGCCGCACAATCGCGACACGGGCTCTCAGATTTATGTGAGCGACTTGGCCGGCGGGTGCCTTTGAAGCCGCGTGTGCAGGGCCGTTTCGGATGTCACCGTGCCGTTTGACGATGCCTCATCGTCTCAATTTGCCAGAATCGGCCGCCCCTGATAATTAGCATACTAGTATTTTTGTGTGTAGGGTATGCCCTAGACATCTGTATTCTATCACTCCAAGGAGTGCTGGGCGCTTATTTTACGTGTCGGCCGATCTGTGTCAGTGCCCCCGGGCCGACGGAATTTTGCGAACGGACTAAGAGAAGGCAGTGGCATGGCGAATTTATCTAAACTGACTGAGCGGCGTACCAGCGTCGATGAAGTCTTCGACTATCTTCACAATGAGATTGCGACGCTAAAGCTGCTGCCCGGTGACAAACTGTCCGAAGCTGACATGGCCGCAAAATTTGGTATCTCACGCCAGCCCGTGCGCGACGCCTTTAGTCGTTTGGCGAATATGGATTTGTTATTGATCCGTCCGCAGCGGGCGACCGAGGTGAAAAGGTTCTCGATGAGAGAAATCGAAAAATCACGATTTGTGCGTGCAGCGGTTGAAAACGAAGTGCTGGGCCGGGCCGCTGAGAAATGCGATCATGAGGGAGCTGCCAAATTGGACGCGGCGCTAAAGCTGCAGGAACGCGCGATCCAAGAGCATGATGTGGATGGTTTTGGGCGCCTTGACTACGAATTCCACGAAACGCTTTGTGAAATTGCAGGTGCGGATTTCGCGTTTGATGTGATTATGAAAGAAAAAGCCAAAGTTGACCGGCTGTGCCGTCTTGGGCTGTCCAAAGAACAGCGAATGCCAGAACTTTTGAATGATCACCAAAAGATCGCAGAGGCAGTCAAAGCGCATGACGCCAAAAGCGCTATTCAAGCAGGGCGGGCACACCTGTCCCGGCTGGATGAAACGATCAAAGGAATTATCAGCACAAATGCCAGCTACTTTGAACCGCTGGGTGGCTAGCGCGCGTTTGGTTATTCTGACGTCGGTTCTGGCGCTTTGGCCGTGCGTGAGCACGCGTGTTGCAATGCTCGATAGATCATCTGTCGCCTAAAGCTAAGTTTCCTGCTGCAGAGCTGGATGCGGCGCTTTGATTACATCGACAGCGCGATTGGCGAATTTCTCTGCTAATGGGGACAGATCGGATGCGTCGCGCGCGGCGGCGTTTCCGGCGCGTGCTCGGTCTGCAATACCGACAAAAATCACTGCAAATCGGAAGAGTGCGAACGCTACGTGGAACGGTTCAAGCTTTGCCGTTGGGCCTGCGTGGTCATAATACTCAGCAACAAATTGGTCCATCGACGGAATGCCGCTTTGCTCCCATGGCGTCCCGAGGATGCCCCCGTATTCATCAGGTGCCGTTAGCCATGGCATCACGCAATAGCCTAGATCAGCAAGTGGATGACCAAGGGTCGAGAGCTCCCAATCCATGACGGCGATGACACGTGGTTCGGTCGGGTGAAACATCAGGTTTCCAAGTCGATAATCACCATGCGCGAGAGAGATTGTATTGTCATCAGCGGGTAAGTTATGTGGAAGCCAGTCCATAAGGTCGTCCAAGGCCGCAATGCGTGGTCCTTGCGATTGGTTGTATTGGTGTGACCACCGCGCGATTTGCCGTTCAAAGTAATTCCCCGGTTTACCAAAATCCCCCAGCCCGATTTCCTTGGGGCGTAGGGCGTGCATCTGGGCCATCGTGCGGGCCATGCTTAGATACATGGCCTGACGGTGCTCCGCCGATATGCCAGGTAGGCTGCAATCTGAAAAAACCCGCCCCTCCAATCGTTCCATCACGTAGAACGGTGTGCCAAGTACGCCGAGATCCTCTTCTAACCACAGGGCCGTGGGCACGGGCACATCCGTTTTGGCAAGCGCGCGCAATACGCGGTATTCGCGTTCTACCGCGTGGGCGCCGGGCAGAATGGGGCCATCCGGTTTCTTGCGAAGAACCATGCGTTTGCTGCCGAATGTCACAAACCAAGTGGGGTTTGACTGACCGCCGCTGATGGGTTCGACGGTAAGGCCGTTTTCGTCCGGGAGTTTTAGCGAAAGCCACGCTGTCAGCGCATCAAGATCAGGAGTGTTCATTCAATGTTATCTCCTTGGCTGGATCGCGCGGAGGATGTCGTCGGTGTGTTCTTCGCTCAATCCAAATGCTCTCTGACACCGGAGCAGTTCAGTCACATGCATGCAGTGATATCTGTCAGGGATGAAAAAGCTTTCACTTCGCGGCGGGCTGCCATTTCCAAAAGCCCCTGTCCTCATCTTGTAGGTGACGGTTCAGGACCATCTGGTGCACCTCATCAGCGCCATCCACGAGCCGTGCCTGACGGGCGTAGCGGTAGATCCACTCAAGAACCGTATCGGTCGAGTAGCCGCGCGCTCCGTTGATCTGGATTGCGACATCGGCGGCCTTGTGCAACAGGTTTGCCACATGAATTTTTGCCATCGACACTTCCTTTTTCGCAAAGCTGCCTTGATCGATGGCCCACGCCGCCTTCATCACCAAAAGGCGCCCCATTTCGATCTGCATCGCCAGATCGCCTAGCTTGATCTGGATGCTTTCACGGTCCGACAAGCGCACTCCAAATCCATGCCGGTTCTGAGCGTAATCGCTGGCAATTTCCGCACAACGCTTGGCGAGGCCCAGCCACCGCATGCAGTGGGTCAGGCGCGCAGGCCCCAGACGCATTTGCGTCAGTTTTAGCCCCAACCCTTCACCCAATAAGACACGATCTGCGGGCAATTCCATGTTGTCGTAAACGATTTCACAATGGCCGCCGTGCTCTTCGGGACCCATGATGCCGATGCGGCGTTCAATGCGCCAATTGGCTTCGTCTTTGTGGTGCAGAAAAGCAGTCAAGCCGCGGCGTGGATCATCCGAGGTCCGCGCAAGCGTGATGAAGTGACTTGCGTCTGCGGCGCCGGTGATGAACCATTTCCGCCCCTTCAGCACATATGTGTCGCCTTTGCGGGTCGCAGTCGTCAACATCATGCCGGGATCAGATCCACCACCGGGATGCGGTTCGGTCATCGCAAAGGAGGAACTGACGTCGCCCGCAACAATCGGGGCAAGCCATCGCTCTTGTTGCGCCTTGGTCGCTGCTTTTTCGAGGACCATCATGTTGCCGTCATCCGGTGCTGCGGAATTAAAGACAACCGGGCCAAAAATGGATCGGTTCATTTCCTCATAGCAAACCGCCATGCCGGTTTTGTCCAAGCCTTGCCAGCCGGTTTCTTTCTTCAGCTGTAGGCACCATAGCCCCTCGGCTTTCGCTTTTGCCCGCAAGGGGGCTAGCGCCGGCAAGCCGATGTTTCCGTGTTCGTCCCAATTGGTCCGATCACTTTCAACCGGCAGAACTTCGCGCTCAACAAACCGTGCGACACGGGCGCGGAGGTATTCCAGTTCGGGTGAGATCGTAAAATCCATAGCGTTTTCCCTAAAGAGAGGAGCAGAGATGGCCGCCATCGGCCACGACATCTGAGCCGGTCATAAACCGCCCCATGTCCGAGGCCAGAAGCAAAAGTGGCCCGTCAAGGTCTTGCGGCTGGCCCAATCGGCGCTGTGGCACCCGCTTGATCAGCGCTTGGCCTGCATCGGTCGCGAAAAAATCGCGATTGAGGTCGGTCTCGATGTATCCAGGGCTAAGGGCGTTGACGCGAATGCCGTAGCGCGCCCATTCGAGTGCAAGCGAACGCGTCAGCTGTAGCACCCCACCTTTTGAGGCCGCGTAGGCCGACGCGTGGCCCGCAACGCGGCTGCCAAGAATGGACGCCACGTTAATAATTGAGCCGCCCTTTTCGCGTGAAATCATGCCCTTTGCGGCGGCTTGGGCCACGTAAAAAACGCCTTTGAGATTTGTATCTAGAATGGCGTCGATATCTGCCGGCTCGTGGCCAAGCGATGAGGCAGAGCGTGTCGTGCCCGCGTTGTTCACTACGATATCCAGCGACAGGCCATCCAATGCCGATTGGACGGACTGAGCGGATGCAACGTCCATTTCGAGGGCAGTGGCGGCCCCACCGTGATCGATGATTTCGGATGCCAGCGCCTCTACCTTGTCGCGCCTGCGTGCGGCGATAACGACATGTGCGCCTTGGTTCGCCAGCAGCCGGGCAAAGTGCATGCCCAGCCCAGAGGATGCTCCGGTCACCAGAGCCGTGGCGCCCTTGATCCCCGATGCCAAAAACATTGAGCTATTATTTAGTGACACGCCGCAGTCCTCCCAAACCAACGGAATACCCGAGCATCGCGCCAAGGTTGCTGCATGTCAATCGAGCGTTCGCTCGATTTTTGGCGACCTAGTGCCTATTTTTTCTTTGATTTTCGGTTTATCCAAAGGCGCAGCTGGTCTGATGACGACACTCAAGGAGTGGTTTTTTTGAGAAGGGGCCTTTGATGGAAGCCGAGAAGTCATTTGATCATGAAGCCCTGTGCCGGTCGATCCTTGAGCACAACAGTGAGACGATTTCGATCCGCAATCCCGAGATCGCGATCAAGAAGCTGACGGTCATTATTGATGCGGCTTTGCGCTTGTCGAATAAAAAGGGATTTCAGGCAATGTCTCTTCGGGATCTGAGCAAAGAATCCGGCATCTCGATGGGCGGGCTTTATGCCTATTTTGATACCAAGACGACGCTTTTGGGAATGATCCTTGGTGAAGTCACCCGCGCCGTGGAACGTGAACTATCAAACCCACCGCAAGAGGTCGCGCAAGACCCGATTGTCCATCTGAACTGGCTGATCGAACACCACATTCGGCTTACGGAAAGAATGTTGCCGTGGTTTGTATTCGCGTTCATGGAAGCCAAGAGTTTTCCGCCGGCGGAGCGGCGCATGGCTACGCAGAGCGAAGAGCTGACGGAGCGCTACTTTTCAGAAGTCTGCGAGCGCGCGCATTGCCAAGGATTGTTGCGCCCTGGTGTGCCCAAAATATTCCCGGTGCTCATTAAGCCATTGATCCAAGATTGGTACGTTAAGCGGCAAAAGTATCGCCGCCGTGTGATCAATCTTCGGACCTATGTTGCGTCGGTCCAAGCTATTGTAACGGCAATGACCGTGCCCGGTGCCAGGGCGCCGCAGCCGAGCGATTCTGAAGTCTTTTATGATTAGTCAACCGTCTCGGATTTGGGTGCTTGCTCTGACGAAGCGGTGGTGTTTCTGCGCCGGGACTGCGCGTGTTTTTGAACGGGGCGCATGACGGCAGAATTCGTAGGTTTCTCTACTCGTGTGGGATTTGAGCTTTATTCGTCACTTGGCAATTCAGCTGCGCGGGTAAACGCAATTCCAACATCTGCCGCGGTGTAATTTCGCCCAGCCGCGTAGCCTTCTAAAAGAGCGCGCGCAAATTTGCGAAACTTGACAGTTGGATCATCGATGGGTTTGCTACCCAAGTGACAGACCAGTGACTTAACGTTTTTCAAGATTTCGTGGGCATCCAGCCTGCTTAAAAACAGCGCGCCGCAATCGTCAGAGACCTGAAAAATCAGGCCAATCGATTGCTCGGCTCGGCGCAAAGACACGACAGATGTTCTTAGGGAGGACAGAATGACAAAAATAACCATGACGGTGAATGGCAAGGCCGTCTCAGGGGACGTAGAGGGGCGCACACTGTTGTCCGCCTTTCTGCGCGAAGATCAGGGCCTGACTGGGACCCACGTTGGCTGTGACACGTCGCAGTGTGGTGCATGCGTGGTGCATGTGGACGGCAAGGCGGTTAAATCCTGCACAATGTTTGCGAGAGAAGCAAACGGTGCCGCAGTCGACACCGTTGAGGGACAGACCAACGCGGATGGGTCGCTCAACGTCATCCAGCAGGCGTTCCAAGATCACCACGGCTTGCAGTGCGGTTTCTGCACCCCGGGCATGGTGATGTCGGCGGCAGCCCTTCTTAAGGAAAACCCGACGCCCACAGAGGCCGAAGTCCGCGAGTACCTAGAAGGCAACATCTGCCGCTGCACCGGATATCACAACATTGTCAAAGCTATCATGGCCGCCTCTGGGCAGGACGTGACCGCTATCGCTGCCGAATAGGGAGAAGACATTATGCCAAGAGATACAGGGATTGGCGCCGCCACCGTGCGCCGCGAAGACGTCCGCTTCCTCACCGGGACGGGCGAATATACCGACGATATTGTTCTCGCAAAGCAGACCTACGCGGTCTTTGCCCGCTCGACCGTGGCCCGTGGCAAAATCAAGTCCATCGACACGTCTGCCGCCGCGCAGATGCCCGGCGTTCTGGCCGTTTTCACAGGTGACGATTTCGTCGATGTCGGCGGTAATCCCGCCGGTTGGTTGATCAACTCTCGCGATGGCGAGCCGATGAAAGAACCCAAACGACCCGTTTTGGCCCATGGCAAAGTGCGCCATGTGGGCGATGCCTATGCGGCCGTGATCGCCGAAACGGTTGAGCAAGCCCGCGACGCGGTTGAAGCCATTGAGGCTGATATCGAAGAACTGCCCGCCATCATTGACATGAATGCGGCACTCTCCAGCAGCACATTCGTGCATGATGAGATCGAGACGAACCAGTGTTTTGACTGGGGCTGGATCGAAGACAATCGTGAGGCGACAGATACCGCGATCAAGAACGCGCATCACGTCACCACGCTGGAGCTGGTCAATAACCGACTGGTGCCCAACGCGATGGAGCCGCGCGCCTCAATCGGTAGCTACAAGGCCAGCACGGGTGAATACACGCTGCACACGACTTCGCAGAACCCACATTTGACCCGGCTTTTGATCTCCGCTTTTGTTTTGGGAATCCCGGAAAACATGCTGACGGTGATTGCGCCCGATGTGGGCGGTGGCTTTGGGTCCAAGATCTATCACTATGGTGAAGAAGCACTGGTATTGGCCGCGGCCAAGCAGGTCGGCCGCCCCGTCAAGTGGACAGCTGATCGGACGGAATCCTTCCTGACGGATGCCCACGGTCGCGACCACGTCACCAAGATCGAACTGGCTCTGGACGCAGAGGGCAATTTCCTTGCGTTCCGCACCGACACAAAGGCCAACGTAGGGGCCTATCTGTCCAACTTCTCAACGGCGACGCCCACGTTCCTGCACGGCACGCTGATGGGGGGGAACTACACGGTTCCCTTGGTCTATGTGAACGTCAAAGCCGTGTTCACAAACACCGCCCCTGTGGATGCTTATCGCGGGGCCGGGCGGCCCGAGGCGACGTATTCCATCGAACGGGTCATCGACAAAGCCGCGCGCGAATTGGGCATGGACCCGATCGAACTGCGCCGCAAAAACTTCGTGAAACCGGACCAGTATCCATACGCTTCTGCGGCAGGTCTGGAATACGACGCGGGCAATTACGATGCGCTGATGGACAAGATGGAAGAGGTTGCAGACCTGTCTGGGTTTGCGGCCCGCCGCAAGGCGAGCGAAGCCAAGGGTATGATGCGCGGTCTCGGCGTGAACGCCTACATTGAGGCATGCGGGATCGCTCCGTCGAACCTTGTGGGGGTGTTGGGTTCCCGCGTGGGGCTGTATGATGCGGCTACAGTGCGGGTCAACGCAACGGGTAACATCAGTGTTATGGTCGGCGCACACAGCCACGGCCAAGGCCATGAAACCGCATTTCCACAGGTGGTGTCCGATATGCTGGGCATTGATGCCAGCACCATCGATATCGTCCATGGCGACACCTCCAAGATCCCTTTTGGCATGGGCACGTACGGCTCTCGCAGCCTTGCGGTGTGTGGCTCCGCGGTGGTCCGTGCGACCGAAAAGATCATTGTCAAAGCCAAAAAGATCGCGGCGCACATGCTCGAAGTGACCGATCAGGACATCTCGTTGAACGATGGTGTGTTCTCGGTTGAGGGCACGAACAAATCCGTAACCTTTGGTGAAGTCGCGCTCAAGGCGTACATTCCCCATGACTATCCGCTCGAAAGCATTGAGCCAGGGCTTGAGGAAACTGCGTTCTACGACCCGGCGAACTTCACATACCCCTCAGGCGCCTATGCCTGCGAGGTGGAAGTAGACCCGGAGACAGGCAAAGTCCGGGTGGACCGGATGTGCGCCGTTGACGACTTTGGCAATGTTATCAATCCGATGATCGTGACTGGTCAGGTGCATGGCGGTCTGGCGCAGGGCATCGGGCAGGCACTGGTTGAGCAGACATTCTACGATGAATACGGCCAACTGCTTAGCGCGTCGTATATGGACTACACCATGCCTCGGGCTGATGATTTGCCGATGTTCCAAGTGGATCACAGCCAAGGCACGCCCTGTGTGCACAACCCGCTTGGCGTGAAAGGCTGTGGTGAGGCCGGAGCGATCGGCTCGCCACCGACTGTGGTGAATGCCGTCGTGGATGCCCTTCAATCGGGTGGCCACAACATCACCCATATCGACATGCCCGTCACGCCCGTGCGCGTGTGGGAAGCCATGCAGAACGCCAAATAAGAGAGGAGGCTTCAGATGTATAATTTCGACGTAGTAACACCGAGCACAATTGCGGAAGCCGCCGCAGCGATGGCCGGGGATGAGGCGCAAGCGCTCGGTGGGGGGCAGACACTGATCCCCACCCTCAAGCAGCGCCTCGCGAGCCCGAACACGCTGGTCTCTTTGTCGGGCGTGTCCGAGATGCAAGGCATCACCAAAGATGGCGACACGCTGCGGATTGGCGGGGCCACGACCCACCATGCTGTGGCTTCGGATGGTCGTTTTCCGGGGCTGTCCGGACTGGCAGGGCAAATTGGTGATCCGGCGGTTCGCAACCGTGGCACAATTGGTGGCAGTCTTGCCAACAATGACCCGGCGGCCTGCTATCCCGCGGCTGCTTTGGCAAGCGGCGCAACCATCATCACCAACACGCGTGAGATTGCTGCGGATGACTACTTCCAAGGCATGTTCGAGACGGCACTGGAAGAGGGTGAGATCATCACCGCTGTGTCCTTTCCGATCCCGCAAGCGGCGAATTACCAAAAGTTCGTCCAGCCTGCCTCACGCTTTGCTTTGGTCGGCGTGTTTGTGGCCAAATATGCCGACGGCGTGCGTGTCGCGGTGACAGGGGCTTCGAACGACGGTGTGTTCCGCTGGACCGAAGCGGAGGAGGCCCTGAGCCGTGATTTCAGCGCAGCGGCACTTGAGGGGCTGAATGTCTCAGAGGATGACATGATCTCAGATCTGCATGGCACGGCACGATACCGTGCGCATCTGATCAAGGTCATCACGGGACGTGCGGTGACTGCCGCAAGCTAGGTCTTTTCACAACACTATGACAAAGGGCGGAGCAATCGTTCCGCCCTTTTTCGTTGCAAAACCTATGCGGCCGCGCGCTGGGCTGTGCGCAGAGATGGCTAGTACGGCGGCAACCGCACCTCCTTGTTGCGGCGATCTGTTTGGGACTGTTTTTGAGCAAGTCTGCGTCACGGCGCTTGTTCTCAAAGCACCAAGGACCGAGACTGATAGGTCTTGCAAATCCAAGCGGGAAAAACGCACGCTTACCCTTGGCAATTCCGCGCTCCCATGATGAGGTGAACCACCGCCCCTGCGACGTCAGAGGGGCACGACACACTCAGGGAGTTTTCTATGACCAAGTTGACAGGCTTGATGGCCATTGCCGCGCTGCTGTCCACAACAGCGGTTGCTTCAGCGGAGACCCTTCGTTGGGCACGTGCGGGCGACGCGCTTACGTTGGACCCCCACGCACAAAACGAAGGCCCAACGCACACAATCCGACACCAAATGTACGAGCCTCTGCTTGTGCGCGACACTACGGGCGCGTTTGAGCCCGCTCTTGCGACCGAGTGGGCCCCCAGCGCATCCGATCCAAACGTCTGGATTTTTCAGCTGCGCCAAGGCGTGACTTTCCACGGCGGTGAAACATTCACGGCTGAGGACGTGGTTTTCTCGTTTGAACGCGCGAAGCAAGAAAACTCCGACATGAAAGAGCTGATCGGCTCGATCACCGAAGTTCGCGCCGTAGGCGAATATACCATTGAGATGGTAACCGACGGTCCAAACCCGATTCTGCCGTCCAACCTGACCAACCTGTTCATCATGGACAAAGGCTGGGCCGAGGCAAACAATACCGTCAACGTGCAGGATTTTGAGGGCGGTGAGATCACATACGCCACCACCAATGCCAACGGTACTGGGCCCTATGTCCTCACATCGCGTGAGCCTGATGTGCGCACGGTGATGACCCGGAACGAAAACTATTGGGGTCGGGATCAGTTCCCGATGGAGGTCTCTGAGATCATCTACACCCCAATCCAGAATGCGGCGACCCGCGTGGCGGCGTTGCTGTCGGGTGAGGTGAACTTCCTTCAGGACATGCCGGTTCAAGACCTTGTGCGTGTGAACGACGCAGATGGCTTGACCGTGAAAAAGGCCCCACAAAACCGTGTGATCTTTTTCGGTATGAACCAAGGCGCGGATGACATCGAAGCCGACAACATCGACGGCGCAAACCCGCTGGCCGATGTGCGCGTGCGCAAAGCGATGTCCATGGCAATCAACCGCGACGCCATCCAAACCGTCGTAATGCGTGGGCAGTCTGAGCCAGCAGGCATGATTGCACCGCCGTTCGTGAACGGTTGGACCGCTGAAATGGATGCCGAAAGCTCGACCAACGTCGAAATGGCGCGTTCGATGCTGGCCGAGGCTGGTTATGCCGATGGGTTCTCGATCCGTCTGGATTGCCCAAACGATCGCTACATCAACGATGAAGCCATCTGTCAGGCGGCGGTCGGTATGCTGGGTCAAATCGGCGTCACTGTGAACCTTGATGCCAAGCCCAAGGCGCAGCACTTCCCGCTGATCACCGACGGCAAGACCGACTTCTACATGCTGGGTTGGGGCGTGCCGACGTACGATTCCGAGTACATCTTTAACTTCCTCGTTCACGGCCGCGAAAGCGACATTGGCACATGGAACGGTACAGGCTTCGACAACGACGAAATCGACGCCAAAATCGCGAGCCTTTCGTCCAACACGGACCTTGCTGCGCGGAATGCTGACATCGCGGCCATCTGGCGTGTGGTTCAGGATGAGGCGCTTTATATCCCCGTCCACCACCAAGTGCTGAACTGGGGCATGGCCGAAGGCGTTGGTATCGACGTTGACGCCGAAGATCAGCCCAAAGTGAAATACTTCACAATGAACTAAACACATTGGGCTGCCCGCATCCGCGGGCGGCCCTTTTTTGGTCCGTGCAAAACGCTCAAGAAAGGGAAATTTAGATGTTCCGCTTGTCTACTGCTATCGCTTTGGTGCTGGCGCTGCCTGCCTCTGCCGAAGAGTTCAATTTCGCCGTTACCACGGATCCGCAAACGATGGACCCGCATGCGGTGAACTCCGCCCCGGTTCTTGGGTTTCTGAACAACGTTTACGAAGGCCTGGTGCGCCGCGGCAAAGACATGGCGATTGAGCCATCGCTCGCCACTAGCTGGTCGCCTATTGGTGATGGCGAAGGCTGGCGTTTTGTGTTGCGCCAAGGGGTGACGTTTCAGGACGGATCGGCCTTTGATGCGGATGATGTGATTTTCTCGTACGAGCGCGCCTCCTCCGAGCAGGCTGATACCTCAAGTTGGTTCGCCCCAGTGAGTGATGTGATCAAAGTGGACGACTTTACTGTCGACATCATGACCAGCGCGCCGAACCCTATTTTTCCAGACTCCATCGCCAACTGGATGATGATGGACAGCGGTTGGGCTGCGGCAAACAACGCCGAACGCCCCGACAAAGAACAAGGCAACTATGCTACGCTGAATGCCAATGGCACTGGCCCATTCCAAATCGCAGCGCGTCAGCCGGATCTGAGCACCGTGCTTGAGCCGCACGCCGGATGGTGGGATGAGGTGGAGCATAACCTCACGCGGGTCGAAATGACCCCGATCCAGAATTCCGCAACAGCGCTTGCTGCCCTTTTGTCGGGTGACGTTGATTTCATTAACCCTGTGCCCATTCAGGATGCCGCTCGGCTGCAAGGCAATCCAGATGTGCAGGTGATCCAAGGGATCGAGGCACGCGTCATAATGCTAGGGTTTGACCAGCAACCAGGTGCCGCCGAAAGCGGGCAGGGCGGATCGGATATGTTCCTAGATGCCCGCGCGCGTGAAGCCGTGGCCAAAGCGGTGAATGTACCGGCTATCTTGCAGACCATCATGCGCGGCAACGCCGAGGTGGCAAGCCAGTTGGTCAGCCCCGCAATGCGCGGCTATTCCGACGCGCAAGCCGCGCCCTATGCCTACGACCCGGACGCCGCACGTGCCTTGGCGGCTGAAGCGGGTCTGACAGGGCAAACGATCTCGCTCAAATGTCCGAATGATCGCTACCTGAACGACGAAGCCGTCTGCCAAGCCGTCACAGCCATGCTCGCGCAGGCGGGGATGGACGTGTCGCTGGATGCGATGCCCGTGTCTAACTATTGGCCTGAGCTGCGCGCTGACAACTTCGATATGTACCTACTTGGATGGTCGCCGGGCACGTTTGATGCCGAGCATCCCATTCGCTTCCTCGGCTCCACCCCAAATGAGGAAAAGCGTTTAGGCTCGTGGAACTTCGGGGCCTATTCGAATGATCGCATCGACACGCTTTTGCCGATGATCCAGTCCGAAATCGATGACACTGTCCGTCAGGGCATGCTCGACGAGGTCGCCAAAATCATGCAAGACGAGGTGGCCTACGTGCCGTTGTATGTGCAGCCCTTGGTTTGGGGCGCACGCGCGAACATCAACGTTACACAGCGCCCGGATAACTTCTTTATCCTGCGTTGGGTCACAGTTAACTAAGACCTCCCACACCCTCGGGCTTTGGCTCGGGGGTGTTGTCCAAGAAAGACCTCTATGCTCTCTTTTATTGTCAAACGCGTCGGGCAATCTGTCTTGGTGCTTCTGGTTACGGGCCTTGTGGCGTTCTCGATGTTTACTTTCGTCGGGGACCCCATCGACAACATGCTGGGCCAAGAACGCACGATGGAGGACGTTGAGCGTCTGCGTGCGCAGCTTGGTCTCGATAAGCCGTTTGTTGTTCAGTACTTCCGCTTTCTTGAACAAGCGGCGCAAGGGAACTTTGGTATATCGTACCGCCAAGGCCGTCCCGTCGCTGAAATCTTGATGGAGCGCGCACCTGCCACGCTGGAACTGGCCGCGGTGTCGGGGGTGTTGGCTATTGCGATGGGCATCGCTTTGGGCGTTTTCACTGCGATCCGCCGCAATGGGGTTGCAGCCAATCTGATCATGTCCATCTCTCTGATCGGGGTGTCGCTGCCGACCTTTTTGATCGGCATTCTGTTGATTTATCTTTTTAGCGTTGAGCTGGGTTGGTTGCCGAGCTTTGGTCGCGGTGAGACGGTCCAAATTGGCGGCTGGTCTACGGGCTTTTTAACGGAATCTGGGCTCAAGGCTTTGATCCTGCCGTCAATCACATTGGGCCTATATCAGATGACGCTGATCATGCGCTTGGTCCGCTCTGAGATGTTAGAGGTTCTGCGCCAAGACTACATCCGCTTTGCCCGCGCCCGAGGGCTTGGCGATCGGGTGGTCAATTTTCGTCACGCGCTCAAGAACACGATGGTGCCGGTAATTACGGTGATTGGCCTGCAACTTGGATCTATTATCGCCTTCGCGATAATTACCGAAACCGTGTTTCAGTGGCCCGGGGTGGGGCTGTTGTTTATCAACGCGATCCAGTTCGTCGATATCCCCGTTATGGCCGCCTATCTGATGCTGATTTCGGTGATGTTTGTGGCTATCAACCTTATTGTGGACATCTTGTACGCGATGATTGATCCGCGTTTGAGGGCAGCATCATGAACCGTTTTCTCGACAGTGACGTATTCTATGCGTTCCGGACCAGTCCTGTGGCGATTGTCTCGTTTTTCGTTACGGTCCTGATGGTCCTCGCGGCGGTCTTTGCGCCGCTGATTGCGACGACCAACCCCTTTGATCCGGCGAGTTTGAACCTGATGAATGGGTTCACCGCCCCAATGGAACCGAACGCCTTCACGGGCGAGAGCTTCTTTCTTGGCACCGATGATCAAGGTCGCGATGTGTTTTCGACCATTCTGTACGGCTTGCGCATTTCGCTCTTTGTGGGGGTTGCGGCTGTGATGTTGGCGATGGTGATCGGCATCTTTTTGGGCCTTCTGAGCGGCTATGTCGGCGGCTGGACCGAGACGATCATCATGCGCGCAGCAGATGTGCAGCTGACCTTTCCATCCATTCTTGTGGCGATGCTGATCTTTGGTGTGGCCAAGGGCGTGACACCAGTGGAGTACCGCGATCAGATGGCAATCTGGGTGCTGATCCTTGCGATCGGCTTGTCGGATTGGGTCCAGTTCGCGCGTGTTGTGCGTGGGGCCACATTGGTCGAAAAGTCCAAGGACTACGTAGCCGCTGCGCGCCTCATCGGGCGGTCACCACTAACGATCATGATCCGGCACATCTTGCCTAACGTCCTGTCGCCTGTGCTGGTCATCGCGACGATTTCACTAGCGCTGGCTATTATAGCCGAGGCGACGCTTAGCTTTTTGGGTGTGGGCGCGCCGGCAACTCAGCCGTCGCTAGGCACATTGATCCGCATCGGCCAGGGCTTCTTGTTCTCGGGCGAATGGTGGATCCTTCTTTTTCCTGCATGCACATTGCTCGTTCTGGCGCTGGCCGTGAATCTGTTGGGCGACTGGCTGCGTGACGCTTTGAACCCGAGGCTACGATGACAGAACCTGTCCTATCCATACGTAACCTGACGGTTGAAATCCCTACACGCCGCGGATTGTTCAAACCGGTTCAGGGCGTGTCCTATGATATTCGGCCCGGTGAAATTCGGGGGGTCGTGGGCGAATCCGGTGCGGGTAAATCCATGACCGGTAACGCAGTGATTGGCCTGCTCGACCCGCCTGCGCGGGTTTCCGAGGGTGAAATTTGGCTAAACGGGCGGCGCATCGACCAGCTAGATGCGGAGCAAAAGCGCCGGATCCGGGGCGGCGAAATCGCCATGATCTTTCAGGATCCGCTGACCTCGCTCAACCCACTGTTCACCGTGGGCGAGCAGTTGGTTGAAACGATCCAATTGCATCTGGGGCTTTCATCGTCCGAGGCACAATCGCGTGCGATTGCGCTTTTGGACCGGGTGCGTATTCCCAACCCCGAGGAACGGTTTCACCAGTACCCCCACCAGTTTTCGGGCGGTATGCGGCAGCGTGTGGTTATCGCGTTGGCGCTGTGCTCTGAGCCGTCTGTTATCGTGGCCGATGAGCCGACAACCGCGCTGGACGTCAGTATTCAGGCGCAGGTGTTGGACCTGATCAAGGAACTCGCGCGCGAGCGTCAGGTTGGCGTCATCCTTGTCACCCATGATATGGGCGTGATTGCAGATACGACCGATGAGGTCACCGTGATGTATGAGGGTCGCGTGGTCGAGCAGGGCACGACCAGCCAAATCCTCGGCGCGCCGACGCATGAATATACCAAAAGCCTGATCGCCGCCGTGCCCCGTCCGCAGGTCAAACTGCACCGCTTTCCACAGGTCAGCTATGGTGGGCGAGAGACAGCGTTTAAGATCGAAGACTTGGCCCGCAACTGGGACCGTTCGACAGCGTCAAAATCCGGCACCCTCGTAGAGGTGAAAGGCCTGACCAAGCGGTTCTTGGCAAAGGGCTCAATCCTGCCGTCTCAGCGGCGCTATTTTACCGCTGTGGATGATGTCTCGTTCGACATCAAAGATGGTGAGGTGTTTGGCTTGGTGGGCGAGTCCGGGTCAGGCAAGTCCACTGTCGCGCGCATGCTTGCGACGCTTTATCCTGTCGATGGCGGCACCGTGACTTTCGATGGCGATGAGGTCACGGGCATGGATGCAAAGCAGCTTTCGGCCTATCGCAAACAAATCCAGATGATCTTTCAGGATCCGTTCTCATCCCTAAATCCGCGCATGTCGGTGGGGGATATCGTGGCCGAACCGCTTGCCCATCACAAACTGCTCAGCCGGGCTGAAATTGGCCCAAGGGTGCGGGAATTGCTGGACCGCGTCGGGCTGGCATCTGATGCGTATCGTAAATACCCGCATGAGTTTTCAGGTGGTCAACGCCAGCGTATTTCGATTGCGCGCGCGCTTGCGACACAGCCCCGGTTCCTGATTTGTGATGAACCGACTTCGGCGCTTGATGTATCTATCCAGGCGCAAATCCTAAATATCTTGAAGGATTTGCAGGAGCATTTGGGCCTTACGATGCTGTTTATCTCCCATGATTTGCCGGTGGTGCGCCAGATGTGCGACCGCGTCGGGGTGATGCGACAGGGCAAACTGGTTGAGGTGCAGGAAACGAGCGCGTTGTTTGAGGCCCCGAAATCGGATTACACCCGCGAGTTGTTGGATTTGATGCCGCGTCTTGAGCAGCTGTCCGAGGAGCAAATCGCAGAACTGCGCACCTGAAACGGGCTGCCTGCACAAGGCACAAATGGATGCCGACCTTGTGACCGGCATCCATCAGATTTTTACTGATATTCAAGCAAAGTAGAAATCATCGGCCGTCAGGAAACCGGTCACATCGTGCAGCATCGCGATTTTTGTATTGTCCAAGTTGACCAGTAATCCATCGTCGGTCTGTAGCTGGGTAATGTGGATGTTGTAGTTGTCAGGGTTCAGATCGAACCCGATCAAGCCCAACGCGTCTTCATCCAGCCCAAAGTCATAGACTTCGTTGTAGCCGATATCCTCTGCTGTGTCGGCACCATATCCCAACACGATCAAGTCCGAGCGGCCATCCGTTTGGTCTAATGCCACGCCGCTCAGGTCAAAGGTGTTTTCGCCTTTGCCGACCAGTGTGTTTTCAAAGATCGTGCCGTTGATCGTGGTGTTGGCATCGTTGATGGCGACTTCTTGGTACTCCATCAACAGTTCCGCATCGTACAGATTGACCGGCTTCATATCGCCTTTGATATAGTAGGCGACGTCGAAGCTGTCGGTCATGTTCACGCCGTTGGCCGAGACTTCACCACTGTTGCTTATCCAGCCTGCGCTGAGGGTGAGCGGAGAGGTCCCGCTCCAATCCAACAGGTTCAGGACGGTGGTCGTGTCTGCCCCGACCTCGTATTTCTCCTGTCCGTTGGTGACGGGGGGCGGGTTGCTGACGTCCTGCGGAATGGTGACACTGGGCAGGTCTTGACCGTATTTGTCGGGCTGAAGCCGCCAGCGCGGGCCGACCTCATACTCAGACCCGTCGTCTGTTAGGTCCGCTTGGAAAGGCTCACGGTCCATGGTCGTGTACCATGCTTTCGTAAAGCCATCGGTCAGGTCGCTGGACAGTGCGCCGATCTGCGACAGGGTTGATCCATCAGCCGCATCGATCAAGGAAAAGTCGCGCAGAACCGTCCCGATAGCCTCACCAGAGGGAGAGGTGTTGAGGTACCCAATCGGGTTGCCGCCCAGATCAAACACAACCGTCGATGTCGGTGTGTCCGACAGGTAGCTTTGCAGAAATGTGCCATCACCCGCGTAGACATTCTTGCGCGACACCCAAAGGACATTGTCCGCATCAAACGGATCGCGGACCTCAACGTAGTCAGGCAAAACGCCAATCGCGGCCTCGTTTTCAAAATCCTCGGGGCGGATTTGGTCGTTTGGGTTGTTGGTGACAGTGTGGTTCACCACCAACTCTGCGGCCGTGATTTGATAGAGTTGCAACAGGCCATCACCATCACTGTCGATAGTCCACTCATCGGGCAGGTCCATCTTGGCGTCGAGGCGCACATCATTGGGTCGCTTGATCGCATTACCCCACCGATAGAGCAGCTTGCCGTCGTCCTTTAGCGTGACGGAGTAGTCACTGCCCACGGCAATATCCGCGAGGATCGTGCTTTCGTTCGGGGCCAAAATATCCGAAATCCCAAAGACGCCAAAACCGTTCAGGTTGCCGTCCACGACATCAACAGTACCGTCATTGCCAATATCAACCATGGCGACATAGCGGCTTGTGCCCTCAAAATCCTGATAGCCCATGAAGGCGGAATATGCGTCTGCGGTGCCATCGCGATCAAAGTCGATGGACAGCGGCGTATCGGCATCTGCCTGTTCCAAGGCTGTCACGATTTCCTTAATGTAGAAGTCGTGCAGCACGTCCTGTTGCAGCCGACCGTTTGGATCAAGGATTGGCTGGAAGGTGTCGTCGATCTGATAATCCACAATCCGCAGGTCGTCGTCTAACTGATAAAACCCCGTATCATCACCGGGAAAATCTTGTTCCGCTAGAATGTCTTGCATGACGGAGTAATGTTCGGTCGATGCTTTGACAAAGTTGCCCCCGATGCCCTCAAGCCATGTGCCAAGACGCGCGGGCGTCGAGAAGGTATCGGTGCGCGCATCGGCGACTGCGATGCCGTCACCACCGGGCAGCGTGCCTACGAAGCCTTCGCCAAAGTCGCCGTCCCAGACCTTTTGCTGCGCGCCGATAAAGTCATCGACATAAAAGCCGAATTCGCTGTCGATTGGGTTGATTGTAACCCCTTCCTTGGTGACCACTTGTGTGCTGAGGTCGAGGTTGCCGGGTCGATCGGCGAGGGTGGTGCCGTCAAACCCGACGGTTATGTCATCGACGTTGAACACATAGCTGGATTTGAATTGGACTGTGTCGGCATCCAAAAGCGAGACGTCGGGCGGCGTCGGCGCTGGTGCTGGTTTGTCGGACCCGCCATCCCCACCGCCTGAACCGTCGCCGTTTCCGCTGCCACCAGCGTTGGGGTTGCCTGAGCCGTCTCCGTTCCCGTTGCCGGGGCTAATCCCACCGGGGTTAGGATTGCCCGCGCCATTTCCGTTGCCGTTACCAGGATTGTTACCTCCGGGATTTGGGTTGCCTGTGCCGCCTTGTCCCGCCGCAGGATTGCCGCCTGCGCCGAAGCCAGAGTTGCCAGAACTGTTGGGATTGCCGCTTGTGCCCAATCCCGCCTGTTGAGCGGCGTCACTGGCGACTGTGCTGATGGCCTTGGGGCTTGCAGCCTGCGCAAAGACACCAGTCGCGGCACTAAGCGCAGAGGCGGCGCGTTCGTTACTGTCAGCCTCATTGGGTACGTCGATTACACTTAGATTACTGGCAAGAACTTCTGTGTCTAATTCCAATAGATCAGCCGCCGCGATCTGTTCGACGATATCTTCGATCAAAGCCTTTTGTCTGCCCAACGGTGTGACTGCTGCGCCAATCGCGCTTGGGATTGGGCCATTTGATGGTCGGCCTTTGCCAGAATTTGCCATCTAATCCTCCTAACATATGTCTTCAAAACGATGCCAAGGTAGCCCAAGCTCAGTATGCTTTCGCGTCGGGTTGCCTCGTCTTCAAATTTAAATATGTGAATGTGATCGAGTTGATTTTGATCAAGTGGTGGGGGTGTTTTGAACAAACATTGAGTAATTTGTACAAAATGCATCCGCAGATGGCTTGGATATTGGATCACGTCTCGCGGAAGGCTTTGGCAAAATAATCCGTCAGGGGTTTTGCTAGGTAAGCCAGCGGTGACCTTTCTCCGGTTTTGATAAAGGCTTCCACGGGCATGCCGGGCAACAGGACCTGATCTCCCAATTTGCCCATCTGATCCTCTGCGGGGATCAGTTCTATCTGATAGTACGACACGCCGGTGGCATCGTCGGTGAAGACATCTGCCGATAGGTTGGTTACGTGGCCAAAAACATCGGGCGTCATGCGCTGATCAAAGGCGGCAAAGCGCAGCGTTGCGCGTTGGCCGACGTGGACCTGATCAATGTGGATGGGGTCGACGCGTGCCGAGACCACGAGAGGCTGGTCTTGTGGGATAATGTACATGATCGGCTCCGCAGGTGAGACGACCGATTGCAGTGCAAAGACCTGTGAGCCGTAGACGACACCGGCGACCGGCGCGCGCACGTCGAGATGAGCCAGGGTATCGAGCAGGCTAAGGCGGCGCTGTACCAGTTCGACCTCATGGTATTGCAGGTCTCGCAGGCTTGAAATCGCCTCTTCGCGCAGTCGCGTCGTGAGCGTGATGCGACGAATGTTGAGAGCTGCGATTTGACCGCGCAATTGGGCAATGCTGGCGGTGGTTTTCCCGATTTCACCGGCAAGTCGGGCCTGCTCGCGCAGGAGGGACGACAGTCGGGATGCTGGGGTAAGACCTTTGTCGAACAGGTCTTGGGTGTCGGTAAGCTCGGCCTCTATCAGGATGTTCTGTTTTTCGAGAGCGGTCAGTTGAGCGCCGACGCCCAAGATTTGGTTTTCCGTTTGGGCGATCTGTTCATCAATTTGTTCGGCATTCTGGCGTAGGGAAGTGGCACGCGCCTCAAACAGACGTTTTTGACCGGCAATCAAGGATTGGACGTCTGCATTGGCCCGCGCAAGGGTTTGTAAATCTATGGGGATGGGAAGTGTATTTAGCCCGTCACGCTCTGCCTGAAATCGGGCCTTGCGGGCCAAAATCTCGAACAACTGCCCTTCGATGATGGCCAGCTCTGACCGCATTTGCGTGTCGTCAAATTGTAGGACGATGTCGCCCGCCGCGACGTGATCACCGTCTTTGACGAATAATGCTCCGACCACACCACCCTGCGGGTGTTGCAGCACTTGGCGGTTAGATTCCACTTGGATCATGCCGGGGGCGATGACGGCGCCTGCGATACGGGCCTCAACACTCCAGACACCGATGACACCCACCAAGATGGTCAAGGCGACTGAGCCGATCAGCAGCGCGCCTGTTGCCTTCCATTTGCGGGGCGAGGGGGCATGCGCTGTCATTGTGGTTCTACCTTTTTGACCGGTTTGCGGATTTCGTGAACGTTGCCGACCATGGATTTTAGAACTTCATCACGGGGGCCCTCGGCTTTGATCTGGCCGTTCTCGATGATCAAAAGACGGTCGCATTCAGATATCGCGGAGGGGCGGTGGGTCATAATGATGACGCCCCGGTTCGCGGCCTTAAAGTCGCGCACTGCGCGGTTAAGGGCGGCCGATCCATCCGCGTCGAGGGCTGAGTTCGGCTCATCCAGTAAAAGCAGCACCGGGTCGCCGTACAAAGCGCGGGCAAGGCCAATGCGCTGTTTTTGTCCGCCGGATAGCTGACCGTCTTCGCCTTGGATCAGCGTATTGTAGCCTTGGGGGAGCGATAGGACCATTTCATGGACATTGGCGCGCTTGGCAGCCTCAATGACCTTTTCTTGGTCCGGCTCGGTCGACATGCGCGCGATGTTTTCACTGATGGATCCAGTGAACAGCACAACCTCTTGTGGGAGGTAGCCGATGTAGGACCCCAATGCATCAGGACTGTACTGATCCAGAGTTGCACCGCCAAACCGGACCTCTCCGGCTGCAATCTTTGTTAGACCTAGCAGCGTTTTGGCCAATGTCGTCTTGCCTGACGCGCTTTTGCCTATGACGCCAAGGGCTTCGCCTGCGCCCATGTAAAACGAGATGCCGCGCAAAACGGGTGCCCGTGCGCCCGGAGGGACGACAGTCACGCCTGCGAACGATATGTTTGCCTCTGGCGTTGGGAGGCGGTGGAAATTTGGATCCTCTGGGGTGGAGCGCAAAAGCTCTGATAGAGCTGTCCATGCGCCGCGCGCTTTTTGGACCATGGCCCATTGACCCAAGGCCTGTTGTACCGGCGCAAGAGCGCGCCCCAAAAGAATAGAACTGGCGATCATCGCGCCTGCGGTTAGCTCACCCTGCAACACAAGGTAGGCCCCAAGCGCGAGCATTGAAGACTGCAGCAAGAGTGTACTGGATTTGCTAAATGACGAAAACAACCCGGTCCAATCGCTCGATTTGATTGATTGCCCCAAAGCGGTGTCGCGTAGGGTGAGCCAGCGTGCCGCGACCGAGCCGGTCATCCCCTGTGATCGTACGACCTCCGCGGAGCGACGCACCTGTTCGGCAAGTCCTTGCGCGCGGAGCGAGGAGGCCTGTGCCTCAAGCGTTTTGGCGTTGGTGAGCCAGTTGTTCACGAGGGTAATCAGGATCAAGGTTGCGCTGCCAAACGCAGCGAGCCAGCCCATCCATGGGTGAAACAAAAAGATTGCGCCGATGAACATGGGTGTCCATGGAATGTCGAACAGTGCGGTCATGACGTTTGATGTGAACAACGTGCGCAGCGTTTCGAGATCGCGCAGGCCGCTTGCGGGTTCGGACCTGTCGCGGGGGAAGAGCGCGCGTTTGAGACCCGCGTTGAACACGCGGCCATCGAGCAACGACTGGAACCGCGCGCCGAACCGAGCCAGCACACGGCCGCGGGCGAAGTCCAAAAATGCCATCAGCGTGAACAGAACCACCACCAGCAGAAATAGCGCGAGCAAGGTTTCTTCGGAGCGGGACCCAAGGACGCGGTCATAGACCTGCAACATAAAAAGGGGACCGGTCAGCATTAGCAAGTTCACGAACACACTGAAGACGAATGTTGCCAGCAACAGCCATGCGCCGGAGCGGCGCGCCTTGCGAAGTTCCGGCAGTCCGAAGGGGGATTTTCTCATGCAGTCGTCTCACCGGGTCGTGGTTGTTTAGGTGATGACGCTTGGAAATCCGCATGCTGGGGCAGGGACAGATTGAGCCATCTCTTCCATGGCTAGGGGAGCTGGGCGGCTAGGTTTTGACTTTTGTCAATCCAAGTCGGTCTTCCTGCGTCCGGGAGGGGGCGCAGGAAGACCCGCGCCTATTCGAAATCAATTTCGATTTCGATGCGGCGGTTGCGTTCGCGGCCTTCTGCGGTCTCGTTGTCGGCAATGGGGCGGGTTTCACCGTAGCTGGTTGCGGACATGATGCGCTCGGGCACCTCTTCTAGGGCCTCGATCTCTTGGACGACGCTGGCGGCGCGGGCTGCGGCAAGGTCCCAGTTGTCACGGTAAAGCGCGCCAAAGGCGATGGGCACGTTATCCGTATGGCCCGCCACGACGACTTTGCTGCCGGGATCGTTGGTGACAGCGGCCAGTTCGGCCACAATGGATTGCGCGGCACCGGTCAGTTCGGCTGAACCGGACGGGAAGGCGCCACCCGCCCCAAGGGTGACAAAGACGGTGCTGTCGCGTCGTTCTACTGTGACCATGCCTTGGTCGATCTCATTTTGAAGGTTGGCGTTCAGCTCTGCCTCTGCCTCACGTGCGAGTTGCTCCGCGCGGGCGTTTTGATCAAGCTGCTCTTGGTCCCGCGCACCGCCTGTGGCATCTTGTTGGCGTTCAAGTTCGGACACCATGCTGATCAGTTCGTTCAGGGTCTGATCCAACCCGCCAAACAGGACCTCTTGTTCGGATTTGCCTGTTGCAAGGCCCGCGATTTCAATCGCTTGGCCAACGCGCTTGAACTTTTCGATCATCTCTTGGGGGGAGGCGTCTTCGGCGTTGAGATCGACGACCACCTTGTCGTCGACCATCTCGGCGGTCATGTTCACGGCCTCACCGATCTTTTGCAACGCGTCCAAAAGTTGTTCGGCATCAGAGCGACCGTCTTTGTCGGATTGGCTGTCCGCGTCCGTGCCGCCGAGCCCTTCGTTGTCTTCGGCGCCTTCGAGTAGATCATCTTCGCCGTCCATGTCGCGATCATCAGAGGGAATTTTGACCTCTGGTTCGCGGATTTCGGTTGTCTCTTGGGTCATTTCCTCGGTCACCGAAGGGGCGGGTGAGGGGCTGAAATTCATCTCAAGGATTGTGGTGCCCTTGGGCTGTTCCACCACTGGTACGACCCTCTGCACCCCGAAGGAGTCTTTGAGCGAGCCAGAAATCTGTTTGAACTTTGGCACGTTCATTTCGGCGAAGGACAGGATGAGGACGAAGAACGCCATCAAAAGTGTCGCAAGGTCAGCAAAGGTCGCCATCCACGCAGGTGCGCCGACCGGAGGACACTTTGGGCATTCCTCGTCTTCGTCCTCTTCTTCGACAACTTCGATGGCTTCAGCCATGGGTGGTCTCCCGTTGCGCGCACATCATTTATGCAGCTTCAATCTTGGACTGCATCTTGGGCGGTAGGTTCGAGACCATCTGATCTTGGATGTTCCGCGGGGACTCGCCGCGTGCAATGTTGCGCAAGCCAAGGACGATCATTTCGCGGTAGATCACCTCATAAGCTGTGTAGCCTTCGAGTTTGGTTAGGATCGGGGCAAAGATCACGTTGGCCACAATCGCACCGTACATGGTGGTTAATAGCGCCACGGCCATCGCAGGACCGATGGCTTTGGGGTCTTCCATGTTGCCAAGCATCAGCACCAGGCCAATCAACGTACCGATCATACCCATCGCAGGGGCCAGATCGATCCATGCTTTGATCACGTTCTGGTTCGACTCGTGGCGCGCCTTCATCGATTTGATTTCTTGGTTCAACTGCTGGACCAGTTTGCTTTCGTCGGCGCCATCAACCAAGAGCTGCATACCTTTTTCAAAGAATTTGTCAGGGACGTCTTGGCCTTCTAGGGCCATCATCCCGTCCTTTCGCGCAATGCCGGCCAGTTCGATCATCCGCTCGATCATTTTGTCCAGTTTTTTGACTGGCGGCAGGAACGCCTTGGCCATCGCGCCAAAACTGCCGAAAAACGTGCCAATGGGGGTGGTGTACATCGCGGCGAAGAACGTACCGCCGATAACGATCAGCACTGATGGTACATCAAAGAAGGGTGCCAGGCCGCCGCCCACGATCATAGCACCGCCGATCATGGCGAAGGCGCCGATTAGTCCGACGATCGATGCGATATCCATGGGGCTTCTCCTGCGATGGACGGTTTCGGCATGGAATATGCAAGCGCAGTGCCAAATCGAATATGTCGTCCGGGAGAGATTATTTGATGGAGACGAAGCAAAGAATGCGCCTTCGCCAGTGGGTCAAGGGGGGATGCCTTGCCTTGGGGGTCATGGTTCATGCGCAAGGGGCAGTGGGGCAAGAGAATTCAGGGCGGATGGCGAAAGGTCCGATTGTGATCGATCTGCTGGAAGGCTTGGAATGGATGCGGTGCAGCGTGGGGCAGGTTTGGTCCGGGGGCGGATGCCGTGGCACTGTTTTGAAGGCTCCGTTGGAAGCCGCGGATGACGTAATTCTGCGGGCATCCCGCAGTTCGGGGGATGGCTGGCGCCTGCCCACGCGCAAAGAGTTAACGCGACTTGCGGAAATGAATGACACACCGCCTATGATCAACGAGACCCACTTCCCGGGGACCTATCGTGGCAGTTATTGGACATCGAACCGTAACCGGCTGCTTTGGGGTAACCATTGGGTTGTAAACTTTAACACAGGTCACGCCTATGCGCGGGCATTGCCGCGGCAGCCGCTTGCGTTTCGTTTGGTGCGGGATCGCTAGGCCAGGAGGTTATCGGGCGCGTGTATCACGTCGTTCAAGCAGTGCTTTGCCAATCGCACAAACGGCTAGCACGCCGACAAATCCAAGCGACAACGTCAGGGTCGATTGCCCTTGGAGCAGTTCGAATGTTTGTGGGCTGAGCAGGTTGAGTAGGGCAGTTCCGACCACCGCGCCTATAAAGAACCTGATTGCGATGCAGCGCCGACAGGGTGGTGTCTGATCGTCAATTTTTTTCATGCTGCAAAATCCTGAGTGGCTAAAAAATTGCCATTGAGCTGATGCATGCAATTAATATGCGTGAACTGACTTAGCGTAACTCAAGACAGTTAATTTTCTCAAAAGATACAAACAATCAATGCCTTGGCGTTGTTACCCTAGCGTTAACCACGATTAGGGGTTTTTGATGTTACATTTATCCATGCAGGCGCAGATTACGCAGCGCCAATCACTTGTTTTTACGCCGCAGCTTCAGCAGGCGATCAAATTGCTACTGCTCAACAACTTTGAGTTGTCGAGCTATGCGGAGAAGGTCGCCGAGGAAAATCCGTTTGTGGAAGTGGAAAAGCCCAAGGCGATGCCGCGTTTGGCGATGGGCGGCGGGCAGGCGGATAACGGTGACTATGACCCGATTGCGCACATTGCCGACACGTCTGATCAGTCGTTTCAGGCGCAAATTTTCCGTCAGGTGGAGGATTTGTTACCGGATGCGGCGTCGCGGGCCATTGGGTATGCATTGGCCTCTCATCTTGAGCCAACCGGCTGGATCACGGAACCGTTGGATGCCATCGCTGACAACATGGGTGTCGATTGGGCGCGTGCCGAGCAGGTCTTGATGCAGTTGCAAAAGGCAGAGCCGGCTGGGTTGTTCGCGCGCAATCTGACAGAGTGCCTGAAGCTACAGGTGCGTGGTCCTGCGGCAGAGGCTGCGCGGCTCCATACCTTGATTGATAATCTCACATTGATCCAAGCGGGCGAGTTAAGCGCGTTACGCCGCAAGTTGGATTGCACCCAAGATGAGCTGGGCCAAGCGTTACGTCAATTGCGCGGGTTGGACCCCAAGCCAGGCTTAGGTCTTGGCGGGGCAGATGTGATGCCGGTGCGTGCGCCGGACTTGCGCGCGTACCAAGATGCGAATGGCGATTGGGTGGCTGAGTTGAATAACGCGACATTGCCCGTGATCAAGGTTGATGAGGCGTTAGGGCGCCGTGTGCGCAAACTGACGATGGAAGACGCTGACCGTGAATTTGTGCGTACATCGCTTGGGACTGCGCGTTGGTTGAGCCGCGCGATTGCGCAGCGCAACGAGACGAGCATCAAGGTTGCCGCAGAAATCGTTCGGTATCAAAAAGCGTTTCTTGAGAATGGGATGCAGCACATGCGGCCTCTCAAGCTAAAGGCGATTGCAGACGCTGTCGGGGTGCACGAAAGCACGATTAGTCGCGTGACATCGTCCATGATGATGCAAACGCCACAGGGGTGTTTTCCGCTAAAGGTGTTCTTCAGCACGGCGATCAATACAGATCAATCCGATGAAGGTGCCTCGGCCCGGGTGGTGCGGGAAAAAATCCGTGAAATGGTGGGGGGTGAGACGCCCACGCGTCCCCTGAGCGATGATCGGATCACGCAACTTCTGACTGGTGAGGGCTTTCGCATTGCGCGGCGTACGGTCGCGAAATACCGCAAGATGGATCGCATTCCTTCGTCGTCGGAACGCAGGCGTCATGCCAAGATTGCATCGGTTTTGTAGTGTCTAAGTGATTGCACGAAAGCATGCGCCGATATCCTAAGATACAAATTGATACCAAAAGCTAGTGAGACGCGAATCGTAGGTATTCCTAATGTGAGTCTAACAACAAGCGTTGGAGATTATTGTGGTCAAAGCTTTGAAAGACATTCAGGTCAAGTGTGGCTTTATCGGCCCACGCAACCGTCTCTTCCTTCGTATGCAAGAAATGCTAGCCGTCAGTGGTATTCCACTGCAGGATGAAATGTCGTTTGAGGCTTTCTCGCGTCAGACACCCAAGGCAGCAGCTACCTATGACTTCCTGTTCGTTGATATCGACGGTCTTGGCGGGGTGGTCAAAATCTTCAATACGCTGGCGCGGCTTCGGACTGAGTTCCCGTTTGTGCCAGTTATCCTGGTTTCCGGCGACTTTGAGACCAACGATTTCGATACGACGCGTCGCCTGCTGGGTGATGTATCGCTTCGCAGCCCTGTTCTGCACGCCTCGCTTGAGACCGCTCTGTTCGAGTCCATCGAGAACAACCGCAAATGGTGCGACAGCGTCGTCCATTATCGCGAAAATATTGCAGCCTGATTTACAAACTAATTTTACCAGACGTCAAAAGAAAGTTATTAAGATGCATGAAGCTTCCTTCGCCAGCCAAGACTTTGAATGTGATGCGCAACATGACGTCAAAGTTGCACGCATGTTCGCGTTTTCAATGGTCACGGGGATCATGATGTGGGCGCTGTTCATCTGGGGCGTGTTCTTTTAATCATACTTCGGTAACAAGATGAAAATGGGCTCGGCCGACGTGGCTACGAGCCCTTTTTTGTGTCGTGCGCCCAATGAAGGTTGCCGTAGATGGCGGAGCAAAAAAAAGGGGCCCCAGCAGAATGCGAGGGCCCCAGTTTTATAGGATTATTGTTATGTGTTTATGACGCAGCGGCTACCTCAGGGAGGTCGCTTTCAGTTTCGTCATGTTCGGCGGCTGTCTGCTGGCGCGCGGGCCGCGAGATAACGGCCTTAAGCTGATCCAGTTCGATGAAGTTGTCCGCAGTACGGCGCAGCTCGTCCGAAATCATCGAGGGCTGGCTGCGGATCGTGGATACGATGGACACGCGGACGCCGGTGCGTTTGATCGCCTCAACCAACGGACGAAGATCACCATCCCCCGAGAACAGGACAATGTGGTCCACGTGAGGAGATAGTTCGAGCGAGGCTACCGCGATGTCGATTGCGACGTTGCTTTTGACTTTCCGGCGGCCCTGGGGGTCCGTGTATTCACGCGCTGTCTTGGAGGCGACCGAGTAGCCGTTGTAGCATAGCCAGTCCACAAGTGGGCGGAGGGTTGTGAATTCGTCGTTTTCGAGCAGAGCGATGTGGTAAGACATCCGGACCAATTTGCCGCGGCGCATGAATTCTTCGCGCAGAAGACGGTAGTCGATCTCAAAGTTAAGGGCTTTGGCCGCTGAGAAGAAGTTGGCGCCGTCGATGAAGACTGCGATGCGTTCGCCTTTGTAAAACATTTGTTGTCCTAATTCCTAAGGGGAACTCGTGGTGAATGAGTTCCGTTTCGTCGGACAATATACTCTGCGTGGAGAACAGTTAGATATTGCGCTTTGGGTGAGGGTTTGGCGCAATAGTCTAGTTTTTTGCAACGAATGCGCTAAATGTGATCTTAATCACAGCGTCATCATTCTTTTGCTCATTGGGGCGCGCCGGTGTGAAATTTCGCCTGCAGTGTTAGCGCTGACATATCTATCCGCAGTGAGCTCACTCGATTTGGATTAGATAAATGAGCGGATAATATTGTGAAACGATAGCTCACCAAGGGTCACTCAGTAATAAAGAGATGCAGTGCCGTAGTTAGCCGCTCTCTAAAGTGAGTTAACTTGCGAAATCGACATCAATGGAGCGTGCGTTCAGCGCGCTCATCACGCCGTGCAGGACGTTTTTCGACCCGATACCCTCGCGGAGCGCTTCGTGGATCACGCTCTCTTTGGGCTGTTTGCTCGTGATGTTGAGGATCAAACGCTGTCCTTTGATCGCATCATAGATAACTTGCATGCGTCCGCCGTGTTTGACCCGCAGACCTACGAACTCACTTCCGTTCTTGGTGTGATATGCCATGATGTGTTGCCACCCTTTGTGTACTGACGCCAAGATATCGGTTTTCCTTTGCGAACAGTACTTTGCAAAAGATAGTTGAGGTTAACTGTGGCCTTGTGAACACAGCGTTGGTCGTAGGGTGCAGAAGCCGTGCTGTTTCAATGCGTTGCATACAGCTCAACTAACAAGTTGTTGGTTAACAAATGGTTGAGATTGGTTGAGAACGCATTGTGAAAACGGCGTGCTATCCAAAGAGCATAAAGCGCGCCGCTTTTTGGGGCACTGTTATTTGCGCATCGATGGGCCGTCCATCGCGATCCGGTGCGCGCGGTGTACCAAGCGATCCAAAATCGCATCCGCAAGCGTTGGGTCGGCAATCATGTCGTACCATTTGTCGACGGGAAGCTGACTGGTCACGATGGTGGCTTTGCGTTCATATCGGGCGTCGACCATCTCCATCAAGTCGCGGCGTTGGGCGGGCGTCATGATGTCTGGCCCCCAATCATCAAGGATCAGCACATCAGCGCGGACGACCTTGCTGAATACCCGGTCAAATTGTTCGGCCTTATGGGCGCTGTCGAGTTCGGCCAACAGCTGTGGCATGCGGAAATAAAGTACCGCTTTGTCTTGCCGGCAGGCCTCGTGACCTAAGGCGCAGGCGATATAGGATTTGCCCACGCCACAGGGGCCGGTGATCAAAACGGTTCGATGTTCCGCGATCCATTGTCCCTGCGCGAGGGAGTTAAGCTGCGTCTGGTCCAAGTTTCGTTTCGTCGCATAGTCGATCATGTCGACCCGCGCGGTGTCATCGCGCAGTTTGGCTGCCCGCAAGCGTGACTGCAGTCGACGTTCGCCGCGGTTCTGCCGCTCTTGTTCAGCCATCAGGCGTATCCACTCCACCGGGTCAGCCTGACGATTGACTTCGTTCTCGGCCAATTCGCTGAACATCTCGGCCATGCCGTCTAGTTTGAGGGCACGTAGAGCGTCATGTGTCGCGGTGAGTGACATTGCTTATCTTCCTTTTAACTAAAATAGTCTCGACCGCGGATATTCTTGTGCGGAAGTGTTGGAGCGTCGTCTTTGGGCGCACTGCGGAGCGGCGGATGAGGAGGGGGGGCGTCGTGCGCGGCTGAGGCTTCGACCATAGCTGGCGCAGAGCTATCGGGCTTGGGACTACGGCGCACTATTGCGGGATGCGATATGGGCGCGGTGTCGAGTGCCTCTTTTTGAGGTAGGCTGGCATTGGTGTTGATTGCAGTGTCTGGCGTAGGTTCATCATGTTTGAGACGCGCATTCAACTCTGCGATCTGCTGTTTAAGATACTGTTCATGACTGCGACGCAGGGTGGATAAAATATTGACGCCAGAGGCAACTTTTTGACTATTCTGTTCCGCACGGGCGCGCGCCTCGGGCAATCCAACCTCAGGGAAACGGCCCAGTTCAACGATGCGTGGCTTATTATCGATCTTGATGTTCTGAACCCAGATACGGCCACCCGATATGTCGGGACGCAAAGAAACCCCGGGGCGCCAGTTCGTTTTTTTCTGAAGGGAAAGTGGCATCTGGTGTCGGCAGCTCGTGAGGTTTGTTCAGCAACTGGGTGTGGTAGCACAGCAAATTTCGTGCCGGGATCTAGGCCGCGTCTGTCTTTTTGTCCCAGTGGCTCGAGTGAGAGTGATGCGGCCGCGTATGTGGTAACGGCAGGTTGGCGTGAAATTTAGCGCCCCTTGGGTGCTATTTGCCCGTCCAGAAGGTCAAAATCCGCGAAATAACCCCGTCACGCGGCATTTGGACCCAAGACCAGCCCTATACAAAAGACGCCCCATTAGGTAGAGCCGGGCCTTCACCCATGGATGACGCAATGCCTGTGAACACAGCGGCGCATACCACTTGCCCTATATAAAGAGCTTCCGACTTGAAAAAAACGATCGCAGACGTGCTGGCCCGCAAGGGCTACGATACCTTGACCCCTGTCCAGGAGGCGGTCACCCAGCCGGATATGCAAGGTCGGGATCTATTGGTTTCGGCCCAAACCGGGTCGGGCAAAACAATTGGGTTTGGCTTGGCGATCGCGCCGACACTGCTGGGTGAAGACGATACATTCGGTCAAGCGGAAACGCCGCTCGCACTCGTGATCGCACCGACGCGCGAACTGGCGATGCAGGTCAAGCGTGAGTTGGGGTGGCTATATGCGGATGCTGGTGCATCGCTTGCATCCTGTGTGGGCGGCATGGACATGCGCGACGAACGGCGCGCGTTGGCGCGTGGCGCGCATATCGTTGTGGCTACGCCCGGACGTCTGCGCGACCACATTATGCGCGGATCAATTGATCTGACGACTGTGCGATCTGTGGTCTTGGACGAAGCTGACGAAATGTTGGATCTTGGTTTTCGCGAAGACCTTGAGTTTATTCTAGAGCAAACCCCGTCTGAGCGTCAGACGCTTCTATTCTCAGCAACCGTGCCCAAATCGATCCTTGGTTTGGCCGCGACCTATCAGAACGATGCGCAACGGATTTCCACCGTGGGTGAGCAAAAGCAGCACACCGATATTGAATACCGTGCCATGTCCGTGTCGCCGCGTGATGCTGAGAACGCGGTGATCAACGTCTTGCGGTATTATGAGGCCCCCAATGCGATTGTGTTCTGCAACACGCGCGCAATGGTGTCGCGTCTGACGGCGCGCTTGTCCAACCGTGGCTTTGCTGTGGTGGCCCTATCAGGTGAGCTGACTCAAAGTGAGCGGTCCAACGCGCTGCAATCCATGCGCGACGGGCGTGCGCGGGTGTGTGTGGCCACGGATGTCGCCGCACGCGGGATCGACCTGCCTAAGCTGGATTTGGTCGTCCATGCGGAGCTGCCCAACAACCATGAGACGCTGTTGCACCGCTCCGGCCGGACGGGTCGGGCAGGGCGCAAAGGGGTCAGCGCACTGGTTGTTGTGCCCTCCACTCGGAAGAAGTCCGAACGGCTTTTGAAGATGGCCAAGTTGAATGCGAACTGGGGGTCGGCACCGTCGGCTGCAGAAGTCTATGAGCGGGACGAAGTGCGGATGCTTGCAGCGGATGATTGGCAGCAGGAGATCACCGAAGGTGAACGCCCGTCCGTCGATAAATTGGTTGCCCAATTCTCGGCCGAGCAGATCGCTGCGGCCTACATGCGCCAGTACCAGACGCGCCATTCCGCACCCGAAGATATTGGCGCAGTCCAACACGAAGAGCGTAAACCGCGCGCGCCGTTCGGGCCCAGCGTGTGGTTCTCGGTGTCGGAAGGGCGCAATGATAATGCATCACCGCGCCATCTTTTGCCGATGATCTGCAAGGCTGGCGGCGTGAGCAAAGACGACATCGGCGCAATTCGCATCGCGGATAACGAGTCATACGTCGAAATCCGTCAGGCCAGTGTTGACGGTTTCCTTGCGTCGATTGGGCCAAGCATGAAGGTTGAGGGCACCAAGGTGATCACACGTCTGGATCAAGCTCCAAATGTGCCTGATTTCAAAGGTGGACGCCCAGATCGCGCGCCCAAGTCAAAGCCGGCTCATCGTAAAGGCGACACCCGGCCCGTTGATTGGAACGACGCGCCCGAGCCACGCAAGCGCAGGCCCAAGCCCGAAGATCGTAAGCCCGCCAAGCCGCCCTATGGAGCGAAGCCTAAAGGTGAGCCATCAGATGCCCCGTGGAAAGCGCGTGCCAACAAGCCGGCTGGTGATTTCAAGGGAAAGCCAAAGTCGGGTGATGATGGCGAAAAGGCTGGTGGCTACAAGCCGCGCGGCGATGGACCTAAAGGCCCACCACCGCCTAAGGGCAAGTCCAACAGCAAAAAGAACCGCGTCCGTACGGCCGAGGCAAAAGCCGCCAAAGGTGGAAAAGCCGCGCCGAAGCGCAAATGATTTTTCACTGACGTTTGTGACGATTGCAAATGCCGCTCCAAGGTTTCTTGGGGCGGTTTTTTTGATGCGTGTTTGGCTGAGGTCGGGACACTAACATGAGTGGCTCTGTGATCCCGGTTTCGGAAAGCTCTTAGTTTGATCGGATGCGCCGGTTCCTAGATGCCTCGCTTCCCTACAAACACGTCCACGCGCCTCATTTTTCTTGGGCGGGTTTCGATAGATCGGCTTGCATCGGGGTAAGGCACTGCGTTCCGCATTTCGATAAAGAGATCTACTGTTGCATGGACTGTTGGCGCAGCCGGTTAATAGGGCGATATGTTTTCGCCATCTCTAACCATGCCCTCTGCCGAGGCGATTGGCGGGGCATCTTGGCCCGCCGTTACGATCGTAGTCACTTGGCGCGTTCTGGATGGTGCAGGCGAATTGGTTTACATGAACCTTGTGCGTTTGTCAGACGTCGATATGGCAGTTCCTGACAACCCCACAACGGGATCAGTTGCGCTGGATTTCTAGCTTTGCAGCCACGCCACGAGAAACGTCCTCAAACACCAACGACCCGCCGTGCAGCTTGGCAATTGTTGCAACAATCGTCAGGCCCAAGCCGTGTCCGTCAATGGTAGCGGTGTCTTCCCCGCGCTGGAACGGGGCCATCAGGGCTTCGATGTCTTGGGCGGACGTCTGGGTGCCTTCGTCCTCGATCACTATGGTGGCTGTCAGAGCGTTTGCCTTGACCGATACATGCGCACGGCGGCCGTATTTTAGGGCGTTCTCGATCAGGTTCGTGATGGCGCGTTGCAGTGATACAGGGCGGGCAAAGACAATGATGTCTGTTTCAGAGGGCACAACGCCTTGGCCTTGGCGTGACATAAAGATGGACCGGCCGCCCTGCACGATGACTTCTTCGGCCTGTTGCAACATGACGGGCCGCCCGACGTCTTGGTAATCCGCGACAATCGCATCCACGAGTGAGGTGAGTGAAAGCTTGCGGGGAGCTTCTGCATTCATTTCAGCGTTGGTGTAGGTCAGCACGCTTTCGATGATGTTTGTCATGCTATCAATGTCGTTTTCGAATTTTTGGCGCAGTTCCTTGTCGGGGATCAGTGCGGCCCGCAAACGCAGGCGCGTCGCAGGCGTGCCAAGGTCATGGCTAACACCCGACAGGACCGCGGCGCGGCTGGCCAATTGTTCACGTTCCACCTCTAGGTAGCTGTTCACTGCAGTCACAATCTCGCGCAGTTCTTGGGGGCCTGTTGCATCATACCGTGTCGGACCGCCGAGGCGGCGGCGGTTGCGCAATTGATGGGCGAATGCCGTAAAGTCTGACGACAGGTTCAGGGTCAGGGTGATCATCGTGACCATCGACACAACCGCCAGAAAAACCGCCCAGAGCCGTCTGTCAGCCGGGCTCGCCTCGCAGCCCCAGGCCTGTGAGCCGTCGACGCCAACCCAAGGTGCGTCGCCCAATTTTGCGATGACTACTGGGTCGCTGCAAAAGGATGCGAACTTGCGCGTAACGGCGCCGGTTGTTTCCGCCGCTGTCTGGCCGTCACGGTTGGGCAGATCGGCAATGTTGTAGGTGATGTCAGGGGATAGAATGGCAAGTGTTAAGGGCGCCCCAACCCGCTGGGGCGTGACATCGGCTGAAATGGGAATAATCGTGAGGCGCGACGCGGACGTGGTGCCTGTGATTTGGCGGAACTGGCCTGTTGTCGCAAAGGCTTGATCTTCATGGGATAGCGCCCGAAGTGTTACCCCCGCTGGCGGTGCAGTCCCGTTTTGCAGGGCATCATAGAGCGTTACGCCTGCGATATATGCCGTACTTTGATGATGGCGCCAGTTGGCGGTCGATTGGGTCCAAAGCCAGACAGAAAGCCCACCCGTCAGAAAGGCAGCACTCACAAGGATCAGACCGATCGTGCGCAAGCTAGAGATGGTGCCGATCAACCGTCTTGGTCCGTAACATCAACAGAAAAAACGTAGCCGACACCGCGCTCGGTCTTGAGAATGAGGGGGGCCTTAGGGTTTGCTTCGATTTTGCCGCGCAAGCGGCCCACGAGAACGTCGATGGCCCGGCCTATGGCTTCGGGGGATTGTGATGACGTGCCCGTAACATCCAATGCGGTCGCAATTTCGGCGCGGGTCAGTGGAATATGCGGGTTGGCCAGCAAGGTTTGCAAAAGGGCGGTTTCACGGCGCGACAGGGCCACTTGGACATTGTCGGGCGATAAAACCTCTTCGGTTTTGGCGTGATAGGTCCAGCCCGCAAAGGAAAAGGTCTTGGTATTGCGACGGTGCACCAGAGAGGAAGAGCGCCGTGCGCGTGACAGTACGGCCTTGACCCGGGCCAGCAACAAGTCGGGATTAAACGGTTTGGCGATGTAGTCATCCGCGCCCACTGCATAGCCCTTCATGCGCTGATGATCGGCCGATAGGGCGGACACCATAATCACTGGCACGTCTTGTTCATCGCGCAAGCGGCCACAGATTTCGAGGCCGTTTTCATCCCCTAGCATCACGTCCAACAAGATCAGATCCACGCGCCCATCATTTAGATGCGCCTGCACCTCGCGTTCGCTTGAGGCGGGCAATGCAATCATTCCGTTCTGACGTAGAAACTGCGTCATCATTTGGCGCATGTCGGAATCATCATCAACGACAAGGAGCCGCGGGATACCCATGATATGCCTTTCTCGGATGCTTAACTTTTAGGCTGGTGGAGCAGTTAACGCCCCATATGTAACACTGTGCAACAAAATCGAGCGTTGCGTAACAACGTGTAACAAAATTGCAGATTAATGCGCTGACGGACCTGAATACCTGCTCTGCGCTGATTGCATTGCTCTGCGACGCTCTCCAGTGTTTTGCTTGTCTGCCTCAAGGCGGGGCACAAAATTTCTGGGAGGAAATCAAACAATGACTATGAAATTCCTAAGCGCAGTTTCTGGTATGGCAATCGTTGCATCGACTGCCGCATTTGCTGATGGTCACGCGTCGCCCGAGGCCGAAGTCCTGCATTACTGGACATCCGGCGGCGAAGCGAAGTCGGTCGCGGTTCTGCAAGAAGAGTTCGCTGCAAACGGCGGCACATGGACGGATATGCCAGTTGCTGGTGGCGGCGGCGATGCAGCGGGCACAGCCCTGCGCGCCCGCGTGTTGGCGGGCAACGCACCGACAGCGGCGCAGATCAAAGGCCCTGCCATTCAAGAATGGTTCGAAGAAGGTGTTTTGGCAGACATCTCGGCGGTTGCTGAGGCTAACAACTGGTCCAAAATTCTGCCTGAGGCCATCGCGGGCCACATGCAGTGTGAGGGCACTTGGTGTGCGGCGCCTGTAAACGTGCACCGCGTTGACTGGATCTGGGCAAACGCCGAAGTTCTGGCAGCAAACGGCATTGAAATGCCAACAACATGGGACGAATTCAACGCAGCCGCCGAAACGCTTTTGGCTGCTGGCACCATTCCACTCGCACACGGTGGCCAAGCTTGGCAGGACGCGACTGTCTTCGAAGCTGTTGCTCTGGGCATTCTGGGTGCGGACGGTTTCCGCAAGGCGTTTGTTGAGCTGGACATGGACACAATCAAGTCGGACGAGATGGTTGCCGTCTTTGACCAGATGCGCACCATGCGCGGCTACGTTGACGAAAATTTCTCTGGTCGTGACTGGAACCTGGCTACGGCAATGGTCATGAACGGAGAAGCAGCGTTCCAGATTATGGGTGACTGGGCCAAGGGCGAATTCATGGCGGCTGGCAAAGTGCCTGGCGAAGATTTCCTGTGCCTATCCACACCGGGCGAAGGCTTTCTTTACAACGTGGATAGCTTTGCAATGTTCGCCGTTGATGGTGACGACAAACAAGCGGGTCAGGCCCTGTTGGCCGAACTAGTGGTTGGTGAAAGCTTTCAGGAAGTGTTCAACCTGAACAAGGGTTCTATTCCCGTGCGCACAGACGTTGCACTGGATAACTTTGACAGCTGTGCTGTTCTGTCCGCCGACGACATGGCCGCAAGCAACGAAGGTGGGTCGCTTTTGCCATCTTATGCCCACGGCATGGCGCTTCGTGGTGCACAGGCGGGTGCAATTACCGATACTGTGACGGCACACTTCAATTCTGATATGGCCTCTGCGGACGCTGTTCAGATGTTGGCTGACGCAATCGCGAACAGCATGTAAAAGTCTCCTCCCGTCCTCTCCCACGTCCGCGTGGGGGAGGGCCCTTTAAGGATATTCCAATGACCAAGTGGCTTGAAGAACACATGCCTAAATTGGTTTTGGCCCCCTCGTTCATCGTTGTCCTGATTTTTGTCTATGGCTTTATCGCTTGGACGGCTTGGGTGTCTTTGACGCGGTCGCGGCTTTTGCCAAGATATGAGATTGAAGGGTTCATCCAGTATGACCGTTTGTTTGCCTCTCCCCGGTGGGACACTGCGTTTACCAACCTGTTTGTGTTCGGCTTCTTGTTCATTGTGATTGCGATGATCCTTGGCCTTATCCTTGCCATTCTGCTGGATCAGAACATTCGAACAGAGGGCGCGATCCGCACGATCTATCTCTACCCGATGGCACTCTCGATGATTGTGACCGGTACGGCGTGGAAATGGATCCTTAACCCAGGGCTGGGCCTTGAGGCTACAGTGCGTGGTTGGGGGTTCGAGGATTTCACCTTCAACTGGCTCGTTGATCCGGACATGGCGATTTACACGGTGGTCATTGCGGCGATCTGGCAAAGCTCTGGCTTTGTGATGGCGCTGTTTTTGGCGGGACTGCGTTCTGTGGATCAAGAGATTATCAAGGCGGCCCAAGTCGACGGTATTCCAACATGGCGCGTTTATACCGCGATCATCATTCCCGCGATGGCTCCGATTTTTCTGTCTGCCTTCATCGTGCTCTCGCACCTTGCGATCAAGAGCTTCGATTTGGTGATTGCTCTCACGGGTGGTGGTCCCGGTTATGCCACCGACCTGCCCGCAACATACATGTACACAATGGCGTTTTCACGCGGCGATATCGGCCAAGCGGCCAGTTCTGCGATGATCATGATGATGGTCGTCTTCACGATTGTGGTGCCATACCTCTATTCAGAGCTGAGGACGAAAGATGACTGATATGTCTTATACTTTTCCTCGGTCGGGCAGCCGCATGGTCAACAACCTATTGCGCTGGGTGCTGTATATCTTGCTGGGCCTGTTTGCGCTGTTTTATCTGATGCCGCTGTTCGTGATGATCATAACATCCTTCAAGAGCCTCGATGAAATCCGGACCGGTGATTTGATTTCGCTGCCGCGCGAGGTCACGTTTGATGCGTGGCGCACTGCATGGTCCGGTGCTTGCACAGGTATCCAGTGCGAAGGCGTGCGTCCTTTCTTTTGGAACTCTGTCCTGATCGCCATCCCTGCGGTTTTGATTTCTACGTTGATCGGTGCGTTGAACGGCTATGTCGTCGCCCAGTGGCGTTTTAGGGGGGCGAACCTGTTCTTTGCGTTGATGCTGTTTGGCTGCTTCATCCCCTTTCAAGTTGTGTTGCTGCCCATGGCCCGCATGTTGGGACTGATGGGGATGGCAGGCACGATTCCGGGACTGATCTTTGTCCATGTAATCTATGGGCTTGGGTTCACGACATTGTTCTTCCGCAACTACTATGTGTCGATCCCATCGGAACTGACAAAGGCGGCAAAGGTAGATGGCGCAGGGTTTTTCCGCATCTTCTGGTCGATATTCCTGCCGCTTTCGCTGCCCATTATCGTTGTGACGGTCATCTGGCAGTTCACCCAAATCTGGAACGACTTCCTGTTTGGCGTGTCCTTTAGTCAGGCAGGCACGCAGCCTGTGACTGTCGCCCTCAATAACATTGTTAATTCAACCACTGGCGTCAAAGCATACAACGTGGATATGGCCGCGGCGATCATCGCCGCTTTGCCCACCCTGTTTGTCTATGTCGTGGCTGGTAAATACTTCGTCCGCGGTTTGACCGCTGGCTCCGTGAAAGGTTAACCCCATGGCCCCCATCCTAGAAATCAACAACCTGTTCAAAAGCTATGGGTCGGTTGAAATCCTGAAAGACATCAACGTAGCCATCGAGCAGGGTGATTTCCTTGTTTTGGTCGGTCCGTCCGGCTGCGGTAAATCCACGTTGCTGAACTGTATTGCTGGGCTTGAGCCTATCTCGGGCGGGAAGCTGAGCATCGGTGGCAAAGACATGACCCATGTCAGCCCCAAAGACCGCGACATTGCGATGGTGTTCCAGTCCTATGCTCTTTACCCGACGATGACGGTCGCCAAGAACATCACCTTTGGCATGAAAGTGCGCGGTGTCGATCAGGCGACGCAGGACAAAAAGTTAAAACACGTCGCCACCCAGTTGCAGATCGAACCGCTGCTGAACCGCAAGCCGGGGCAATTGTCTGGCGGCCAGCGTCAGCGTGTTGCGATGGGCCGTGCGCTGGTGCGTGACCCAAAGTTGTTCTTGTTCGATGAGCCGCTGTCGAACCTAGACGCCAAGCTGCGCGTTGAGATGCGCACCGAAATTAAGGCGCTGCATCAGCGTCTCGGTGCATCGATGGTCTATGTGACCCACGACCAGATCGAAGCAATGACATTGGCGACCAAAATCGTGGTGATGAAAGGCGGAGTGATCCAACAGATCGGCACCCCATCCGAGATTTATAACCACCCAGCCAATCTTTTCGTGGCCGACTTTATGGGAAGCCCCGCGATGAATTTGATCCCAGCCAAAACTAAGGCAAACGGGAAGGGTGTCGAAATTGAGATCGCCAGTCAAAGCGGTGATCCTATCACGTTGATCGACACTAAAAACAAGGATTTGCCCGAGGACGTCATTCTGGGCGTGCGCCCCGAAGACATCGCCGACGCATCCTTGCGCGGTGGTGAAGGGCGCCAGCAGGCCGATTGTCTGATCGACATGGTTGAACCTGCGGGTGCAGATACATTTGCCGTGATGCAATTGGGAGGTAGGCACGTCACCGCGCGTCTGCATGCGGAAACGGGTGCGGTTGCAGGGCAAAACCTGAACCTCGTGTTTGATCTGGGTAAGGTGTCCTACTTCGCGCCCGAAACCGGCGAGCGCTTGAACTAAGCAATGCGGCTTGTTGCTGACATTGGGGGCACAAATGCGCGCGTCGCTTTGTGCGCGAATGGTGTGATTGATAAAGGGTCTGTTCGGCGTTTTTCCAACGCGGAATGGGATAGCCTGAATGATCTGCTGCGCGCATATCGTGATGACCATCGCAATGCTTTTGTCGATGAAATGGTCATCGCGGTTGCAGGCCCTGTTCATGGGAGGCGCGCCAAATTAACCAACCGCAAGTGGACAATCGGCGCTAATGATCTGGCGGAGGCCTTTTCCTGCAAACGCGTTGTATTGTTGAATGATCTCGGGGCCTTGGGATACGCCGTGCCGATGCTAACCGCGGATCAGGTTGCACCGCTGTGCGGGCAGCTCAGCCCCCGGTATGACAACGGTCAAGCCTTGGTCGTCGGCATCGGGACTGGGTGTAACATCAGTCAGGTGATTACCAAGGACCAATGGACGGTATGCCCGCCAGCTGAAGCTGGACACATCTCAATGCCTTCTGCAATCGTTTCCGAGCTCAAAGCTTGTGGCTGCAACTCGGATGAGTTTACCACCGTTGAGGCGTTGTTCTCGGGGCGCGGCCTGACCGCGTTCTGCCGTCAGTTCGCATGCTTGGAGGGTGTTACAGGCGAAATAGCGATCAAACAGTATGGCGCCCTCGGGGACAATGAAACGACCGCCGCAATCAATGCGTACGCGTCACTTTTGGGGCTGCTTTTGCGCGATTTTTCACTGAGCTACATGCCATCCCACGGGACGTTTCTGGCAGGCAGCGTCGCACGTGCCGTTGCGGAATGCGCGCCAGAGCCACTGACGAGTGTGTTTCAAAAACCTTGCAAGTTCCGTCTACAAGAAAGCCCATCCCTTTTTGTTGTAGACGAAGACGGCGCGGCCCTTCTAGGCTGCGCGCAGTTCTAAACGTTGGTTTTTTTGATGATGCGAGCGTGTGGGGTGAGAAACATCAAGTGATCGGTTCCTGCCATGCCAAAGAATGCCATCAAATCGGTACGGGTCACTCTGTTTTGCCGGGGGCTTTCCGCGGCCTGAAGCCTTCCGGAACCTTTTGACACAGCGAAAAACCCTTCCTTTTCGCCGAGACGCTTAGATGTCGATCCTTTTGGACTTATAACTTGCGATCCATAGCCGCGGGGCTTCGAGCTACTAGCGGTCATCCAATCCTGAACTAAGCGTTCGGACATGTGCCGGTGTACATTTGCCGGCGATGATGAAAATAGGAGAACCTCACCATAGGTCAGCGACAGTGGAACGCTCCGCTTGCTGAGATGCTAAGATCGTTTCCGATTAGCGTCACGCGTGGTGGTGCAAGGCTTCACTACATAATTTGAAAATAGTTGGAGGCGAGTACCGCTATTGCAGGCCTGTCGCAGTACGTCGCTTTCCGTAATCATTTCAATATCTTGAAAATTTTACCTTGTCGCGCCTCGTTGCACCTTGTAGCTATTAGTGAAAGGGTTTTGGGTGGGTATGTGAGGGGTCAGAATTTTGAGGTCCCCACAGACACCGAGTTCGATTCCGTGTTCGAACAGATTTGAGGTGATTTCGAGGGGTAAAGATATGCCGAAACGCGCCAAAGAACTTGGACCCCTCGAGGTCAAGCGTCTGAAAGGAAAGGGAACCTACGCCGTTGGCGGGGTAGCCGGGCTGGCGTTGCAGATCGGACAGTTCGATTCCCGATCTTGGGTATTTCGCTACAGATTTCGAGGGCGTCGGCGCGAAGCAGGACTCGGCCCGTATCCCGATGTTCCGCTTGCTAAGGCACGGGAATACGCAAGAGAAGCGCGCGAACAGCTCAGAGAGGGTGTCGACCCAATCGCTCACCGGCAGGCCTTCCGGCGCAAACTGCTTACCTTCTGCGAGGCGGTGGCCCTCTACGACAACGAGAAAGCCGTCGAGTTCCGAAGCGAGGTGCATCGGCGGCAATGGCGCGCGTCGCTCGAACGGCACGCCGTACCGGTCATCGGCGATATAGCCGTGAGCGACGTGGCGCTCCAGGATGTTCTCGACGTCCTTAGGCCCATCTGGACCTCCAAAACTGAGACCGCATCTAAGGTGCGCCAGCGCGTTGAGCGCGTTCTCGACTACGCGACGGTGTCTGGATACAGAACAGGTGAGAACCCCGCACGGTGGCGCGGAAATCTCGACATGATTTTGCCAGCAGCCACGAAGCTAACCGGGGGGCGTAACTATCCCGCGTTGACGCTCGATGACGCTGCGAGCTGGTTCGGAGCGCTTGCGCCGCGCGCAGGCACGAGCGCCCGGGCGCTAGAGTTCCAAGCGCTGACGGCCGCGCGGACCGGGGCCGTGCGCTTTATGACGTGGGAAGAAATCGATCTCGACCGACAGCTCTGGACAATACAGCCAGGGCGGGCATCCTCCAAGATCCCACCTTCCGGCCGGCCGCACCGGGTTCCGCTTTCATCGCGCGCGATGGCCTTGCTCCAGGAGCTACCGCGTCTCGCAGATGTCTCGCTGGTCTTTTGGAACAGGAAGGGCGGGGCGCTCTCTGATGCGGCGCTCTCTGCCGTCATGCGCAAGATGCACGAGGCTAGCGCTAAGAAAGGTGGCAGCGGTTTTGTCGATGCGCGCCTGGGGACGCCGGCCGTGCCGCATGGACTTCGTTCAACGTTTCGGACTTGGGTCGGAGAACGTACGCAGTATGACGGTGACATGGCAGAGATTGCGTTGGCCCACTCCGTCGGTTCGAAGGTGCGGCAAGCCTATGATCGTGCAGACCAAGTTGAGAAGCGCCGATGCATGATGGAAGACTGGTGCAGTTTTCTTGAAGGCGGAGCCAGTATTCGTGACGCCTCAGCCGCCCCAGGCGGTAGGGTGACGACTGGAATGACGGAGACAGAAGTATGAGCGACTGGGAAGACAAAGTCTCGGCAATTTCGCGATTGAGGTTCAGCAATCCGGAAAACGCGCTGCGCGAAGTGGCTGATCAGGTGTTGGCGGGGAATGACGACCCGCTTTTTCGCAAAATGCTCGCGCACATGATTCACCCGGACAAGCGACCAGTTAGCGGGTGCAAGCTCGTCTTGAAAAGATCAGGGCATGCTCCGCGGAAGGCGAGAAACTTTGCGCTCGAGGAGTTTTTGGAGCGCCAGATCGATATCCATGGCGTCCCTACAAAGATCGTATTTTATGAGGCAGAGAAGCGGTTTGGCGTTTCGCGCTCGACGGTGCTCGATGTCCTCAAGCGCTCCCGGGAGGCGCGTGATTGGGAGTTCTTCGAGGACATGAAGAAGAGAGACCTCGAGCTTGCGAAACACGGACACCCAGACTACCAGCCGATCTGGAGTCCGAATAAGTAGCGACTTTTTTGGACTTATTGGTTGTCGCAAATCACTGAAATGTGTGAATTATGGGGTGCATCCCTCGCAACAAGGATGCACGAAATGATTTATCTCTCCGACAAGCAAGTGGCCGCACGTTACGCGGTCGACCGCGCCGCGATCTGGCGGTGGTGCAAGGCAGACGCAGACTTTCCCGCGCCAGTCAAACTTACCCCTGGGACGACGCGGTGGTGTCTTCTCGAGCTTGAGGCATGGGAGGCGCTTCGCGCCGAGAGGAGCCGCCAAGCGTGACAAAATCCGTAAGCAAAAAGCCTAGCACTGCAGAAGAGGACGATTGGATGAAGAATCCTCTTCCGCTCGAGTTCGAATACATTAAAAGCGTGCAACAGGACTCTGCGGCCTCAGCATCTTTGTCTCCGACACGCTTTATCTGGGAGGATCCCAGCCAGATCCCGCGAAGAGATTGGCTCTACGGTTGGCACTTGATGCGCGGAATCCTTTCACTGACCGTTGCGCCCGGCGGGGTTGGTAAATCGAGCCTGATGGTGGTGCAGGCGCTGGAACTCGCTTCCGGAAAAGAGCTGCTTGGACATCGGGTCAGTGGTCAGAGGCGGGTCTGGCTAATTAACCTTGAGGACGACAGGAATGAGTTGCGGCGTCGCGTTTCTGCGGCGATCAAGCACCATGGGCTTAATCCCGTCGACATTGGCGATCGGCTTTATGTGGACAGCGGGCTTGAGCAGGAGCTTCTTCTTGCCAGCGAGAGGCGGGATGATCTCTTCTTGAACGAGGAAGTCTTCCAGAGACTCGAAGAAGAGATCCGCCGCGAGAAGATCGATGTTGTTATCATTGATCCTTTCGTTTCGGCTCACCAAGTTAACGAAGCCGACAACGGGAAGATCGATCGCATCGCGAAGCGCCTGGCTCGGTTGGCTCTCCACACCAATTGCGCCCTAGAGTTGGTCCATCACACGCGAAAGCTGAACGGAATGGACGTGACTTCGGAAGCCAGCCGAGGCGCAAGCAGCCTTCTTGCCGCAACGCGTTCCTCCAGGACCATCCAAAAGATCAGTGAGAAGGAACGCCGCGAATGGGGCGTGGTCGACGACAGGGGCACGTATTTCTTCATCCAACGGGATAAGGCAAATCTCGCACACGCCGGAAGCAGGGAGACCTATCGAACGGTTTCCCTCGATCTCGGACAGGGTGATGAAATAGCCGTCGTAGAGCGCTTTGAACCGCCGGATGCTTTCGATGGCATTTCGGTGGATGACCTATTGCGTGTCCAGCGCGCCATTGATGGGAAGCAGTGTCGCTTCTCGGACCAGGCCGATGATTGGGTCGGAAACACTGTCGCAAAGGTTCTTGGCCTCGATGCAAGGAAAGAACAAGCTCGGATCAAGAAGATGATTAGAGCCTGGATCAACGCCCGGGCTCTGGTCAAAACTAGGGTCAAGATTAACTCCCGCGATACGCCAATCGTTGAGGTCGGCGAATTGGCCGGCGAATGAGAGCTTCATTCACTCTCGCGCCCCACACCACCACCACGCCCTTACCAAGAAGGGCGTGGTGGTGGTGAAGAGCGGGAGCCAACCCGGGGGAGGGGGTAAAACAAAACTAAACATGCAAAGGACCGGAGGAAGAGGCTCTATGTGCGTCGAGTGGAAATTGAATAGAGTTCTCCACGGCTGACGTCTGCAGCGACTTACCAACGAGGAGATAGTTTGTTTCAGCAGCGGATTGTCGAGTTGTATGTGGGCCTAGTCATTGTACGGAATAATGGTCGTGCTGGTACATGGCGCTCGACGGTTTCACGCTGCGAGAACACTTTTCAAAGAGTCCAAGTTCTGTGTCATCAATCCCGTCCGCGAAATGCCCAGCCAGCCCTCTTGCTGCGATCTCATTGGTTATTCTCGTTTCAGAAGTATTGCAGAACCATTAAACCAAGCGATAAACTCATTCTAGTCAGTGGGCAGCTTTCTGGCGCCTGCTCCGTTCGGTAGCGTCACTAGGTGGGTGTCAATTGGACTCACAGCAGACTTTAGCCGCGTGGCGCATAGATGACGGCAACGCGGACAAACCCGACCTTGAGTTTTCCGCCTTCGCTGACGCAGCATCGTTGTGCGCGCGCGGCAAGAAATTCGCTGCGACGCAGTTCAGCCACCGAAGCGGTCATTGCCGAGCGGCTTAACATTGCTCATCAAAACCGAAACACGCTAGATTATCCTTTTTCCGAAAGCTAAAGAAGTCGTGACTTGCACTTTTTGCGTTTCCGTCTAACTACAGCGTATGGAAAACGGTTTTTCAGTCAGAACAACTTTTGCAATGCGTCAGCTTACGCTGATCTGTGTGATGTTTTTTATGCTGATACCGCAAATTGTGAGTGCCGGTTCCTCTCATTCGAGTATGTTGATGACCTTTGGCCAGCAACATTGTGCTGAAATGCACCATGAGACTGGCAAGGCACAGGGTGCCTCCGCAGAGCAACATGATCATACGAACTCAGACAGCCACGAGATGATGGATGCGTCTACATGCTCCGGTATGCTCTGTTCTGGTGTTGCGGCCGTCCAGACGACCCCCGTAGTGCAAATGCAGCAATTGTTAGTTTCCACTGGTTTGTCGTTCGAAATCGTGCGATCCCCCAGCATCAGCTTGGACACCTTTAGAAAACCTCCCAAAGCAGCCTGATCGGCTTGTCGATCAGTGCGCCGTGTTTCGCGCACATGATCCTATTTTGATCATTGGTTTGACCTGTCTGAACGGGTCTTGTGGAGACTATCATGAGCGGACGCTACGCTGCACTCAGCATTCTCGCGCTTGGCGCGGGTTTAGCTGGCGGAATTTATGCTGAACGATTCTATCTGAACCCGACGAGCATCGCTGGCGATACTGGCCCAGAAATTTTGTACTGGGTTGCGCCGATGGATGCGAATTTCCGGCGCGATGAGCCGGGGCAATCGCCCATGGGCATGGATTTGATCCCTGTCTATGCTGGTCAAGAGACGTCAGAAGACCCGTCGACGGTCACTTTATCCGCTGCCGAAATCAACGCCATTGGTGTACGGACCGCCGTTGCCCAAACCAGTGATATCTCCCAAACCATCGAGACAGTTGGCTTTGTCGGTTACGACGAACACCTGACAAGCCATGTTCACACCCGCGTTGATGGCTGGATCGAGGAATTGACGGTCCGTGCTGTTGGGGACCTTGTTCTGGAAGGTGACATATTGTTCGAGATGTTCTCGACGGTCATCGGATCCGCCAGCGCCGAACACGTACGCACTATGGACGAAGGCAATCAACGCCTCTTAGAAATTTCGCGCAATAAGTTGCGCAGCCACGGCATGTCAGATCGCCAGATTGAAGAGATCGAAGCCACGCGGACTGCGGCGCGCAATCTCCAAGTCTACGCCCCTCAGAGCGGTGTTGTTATCGCGCTAGAGGCCGCAGACGGTATGTATTTGCAACCGAACACGCGGGCAGTTTCTTTGACGGACTTGTCCACCGTTTGGCTGATTGTGGATGTGTTTGAACGTGATATCGCACGGATGAGCGATGACATGACCGCGTTTGTACGGTTTGAGCACTTGAACGGGCAAGTCTTCGAAGGCCAGGTCGACTATATCTACCCTGAATTGGATGCTGCGACGCGCACCCTTCCGGTTCGGCTGCGCGTGGACAACTCCGAGCGGCTTTTGAAGCCTAATATGTTCGGCAATGTCTCACTGGTGCCCAATGAAACCCGCCAGGCACTGACGGTCCCGACAGAGGCGATTATCCGCACGGGTGGTGCCGAGCGCGTTATCCTCAAAACAGGTGAAGGTACATTTGCGCCCCGGCTGGTGACAACGGGCCTGCGCGACAACTTTGGCGGTGGGGGGCGCACGGAAGTGGTGCAGGGTCTCGCGCCGGGCGAAGAGGTCGTGGCGTCCGCGCAATTTCTGATCGACAGTGAAAGTGCGCTGAGCGCTGGTTTGATGCGCATGGCCCCGACAGATCAGGAACCTGCACGCGGAGCGGGAGAGTTGTTGGCGTTTGATCCGCAAACCCGGATGGCCACCATTCGCCATGGCGATCTTGAAAGCGTCGGTTGGCCTTCGATGGACACAACGTTTGCTGTTCGTGCAGATATCGCAGTCGCACGGCTGATGGCTGGCCAACAAATTAAGTTCGAGGTGATCCGCGGCGCGGATGGTCTGCTTTACCTGTCTGATATTGCACCGGATGATGGGATCGCCGCGACGGGGATCGGAATGGTCGAGGCCGTCACTGAGGACGGTAAGCTCACGATGAGCCATGATCCAATTCCGGAACTTGGCTGGCCCGCAATGGTCATGGATATGCCGGTGTCGGAACTCGATGCGGGTCAAGTACCCCTTGGCACCCAAGTGGCATTCGATTTGACCGAAGATGCCGACGGGATGTTCGTGATCGTCGCCGTGAGACCCATCGATGAAAGTGCTGCTACTCAGCCGAACATGACTGAACCGGACATGGCTGCGGACATGCCGATGGAAATGACGGCGGCCGAGCCCATTGTTGTCGGGGGAACCATTGACGCGATAGACGCAGAAACCCGCCGCGCAACTATCACACACGCCATGATCAAAGAAACTGGCATGCCCGGCATGACGATGGATTTTGATCTCGTGGATACGCTCGATATCGCTGGTTTGCCCGTCGGATCACAAATGTCGCTCACCTTTGAACGCCCCGATGGGATGACAATGGTCTTGGCCGCAGCGGAAACTGTCGCACCGCCCATCGAAGTTTCAGGGACAATCAACACCGTAGACCCTTCAAGTGGTATGGCGAATATTTCGCACGGGCCGATGACAGGTATCGGGATGCCGGGAATGACGATGGATTTTGGTCTGTCGCCGTCTTTGGATGTTGCTTCATTGCCGTTGGGTGAAGAATTGACGCTGCTGATGATCCGCAACGCGGACTTTTCGATGACGCTTGTTGGCGTCCTCACAGCACCGCAGGTCGGCCAATGATCCCCGCCTTGATACGCGCATCGATCAAGAATCGGTTTCTGGTTCTTGCACTGTCGATGATGCTGGCCATTGCCGGGGTCTGGGCGATCAGGTCAACGCCGGTTGATGCGATCCCTGACTTGTCAGATGTGCAGGTCATTATCAAAACGCCTTACGCGGGACAGGCACCGCAAGTGGTCGAGGATCAGGTGACGTACCCGATCACCACGGCTATGCTTGCCGTGCCCGGTGCCACCGATGTGCGGGGGTTTTCATTCTTCGGGGACAGCTATGTCTATGTCGTTTTTGAAGATGGGACCGATCTGTATTGGGCCAGAACTCGTGTCCTTGAATATCTAGGCCAGATTACCGCTAACCTGCCCGAAGGCGTCTCTCCACAGTTGGGGCCAGATGCGACGGGTGTTGGCTGGATTTATCAATATGTGCTGATCGACCGCAGTGGAAACCATGACCTCGCCGAGTTGCGAACCTTGCAGGACTGGTTCTTGAAATACGAACTTCAAACGGTCGAAGGCGTGTCTGAGGTCGCCACAATCGGTGGCATGGTCAAACAGTATCAGGTCGTCGTTGATCCCAACAAACTACGCGCCTTTGATCTAACCCTTGCGCAAATCCGTGATGCCATACAGGGCGCAAACCGCGAAACCGGTGGCAGTGTAATCGAGATGGGCGAAGCTGAATTCATGGTCCGCTCAACCGGATATGTGGACGAGCTGTCTGATCTTGCCAGTGCGCCGCTGATCGTCAACGACCGTGGAGCAGCAATCACTTTAGAAGATATCGCTGACATTCGGCTCGGGCCCGAGCTACGACGCGGTGTCGGTGAATTTGACGGTGAAGGCGACGTAGTAGGTGGTGTCGTAATCCTGCGGTGGGGCGGAAATGCACTGTCCACGATCCAAGCTGTCGAAGCGCGGATCGAAGAACTGCGTCCAAACCTGCCCGAAGGCGTCGAACTGGTCACGACCTACAACCGGGCCGGTGTTATCGAGCGTGCAATTGAAAACCTCGAAAAGAAACTGACCGAAGAATTCATCGTTGTCGTGTTGGTCTGTGCCGCATTCCTGCTGCACATCCGCTCGTCGCTGGTGATCGTGCTGTCCTTGCCGCTTGGTATCTTCGTAGCGTTCATCATCATGAAATTTCAGGGTGTGAACGCGAATATCATGTCCTTGGGCGGCATCGCGATTGCCATCGGGGCTATGGTCGATGCGGCAATCGTGATGATCGAAGCGATGCACAGGCGGATCGAAAAAGAACCGCTGACACCGCAAAACCGATGGCGAATCGTAACTGAATGCTGTGAGGAAGTCGGTCCCGCTCTGTTTTTCGCCTTGGCCATTATCGCTGTCAGCTTCTTTCCGGTGTTCGTGCTGGAAAGTCAGGAAGGGCGGTTGTTCAAACCGCTGGCGTTCACCAAAACCTACGCGATGGCTGCGGCCTCTATCCTCGCGGTGACGCTGGTGCCGGTCTTGATGGGGTATTTCGTGCGTGGGCGTATCATGCCGGAGCGAAAGAACCCGCTGAACCGTTTGGTGATCTGGATTTATCGCCCGTTTTTGGACGCAGCAGTTGCATGGCCTTGGGCGACTACGATGCTTGCCGTTGGTCTTGTCGCGTCGATGGTATGGCCGTTGCAACGGATCGGAACGGAATTCATGCCTGAACTGAACGAGGGTGATTTCCTATATATGCCATCGCTCTATCCCGGTGTGTCCATCGGTAAAGCACGTGAGGTTTTGCAACAGTCTGACCGTCTGATCGCGACAGTGCCAGAAGTTCTGACCGTACACGGCAAACTTGGTCGTGCAGACACAGCGACGGATCCCGCCCCTCTCACCATGATAGAAACGACAGTGCAATTGCGCCCCGAGTCGGAATGGCGCGAGGGCATGACGATGGAGCTGATCCGCGAAGAACTTGACCGCGTGGTGCAAATTCCCGGCGTTACGAATGTGTGGATACAGCCGATCAAAAACCGCATCGATATGCTGGCAACAGGAATTAAGACGCCCGTTGGCGTCAAGATTTCCGGTGAAGACCTAAGTGTAATCGAAGCCATTGGCATCGAAATCGAGCAGGCTGTTGCAGGGATTGACGGGACCGCATCGGCCTATGCCGAACGTCCAGTCGGGGGCCGGTTCATCGAAATCAACGTCGATCGGGATACGGCGGCGCGCTACATGATGAGCGTTCGCGATGTCCAAGATGTCGTTCAGACGGCGATTGGCGGTATGCAGGTCTCTGAAAGCGTCGAAGGGTTGGAACGGTTCCCGATCAACCTGCGCTACCCGCAGGAATGGCGAAACAGCCCCGAACGCCTGCGCAATCTGCCGGTTGTCACACCATCGGGGGCGCATATTCCACTAGGAACCTTAGCCGAAATTCTGATTGTTGATGGACCCGCGATGATCCGGTCCGAAAATGCTCGTCGCACAGGCTTCGTGTTCATCGACATCGCGGGTCGCGATCTGGGTGGATATGTAAACGAGGCCCGCGCGCTTGTTGCTGAAACGGTGACACTGCCGCCGGGATATTCGATCACATGGTCGGGTCAGTATGAATATATCGAACGGATGCAGGATCGACTGAAGCTCGTCGCGCCCGCCACCCTTCTCATCATCACGCTGATGTTGTTTATGGCTTTCAGCCGCGTCACCGAAGTCGCGATCATCCTTGCGGCTTTGCCGGTCGCCCTGGCCGGTGGCGTTTGGCTGATCTGGTATCTCAGCTTCGATATTTCAGTCGCAGTCCTCGTTGGGTTCATTGCCCTTGCTGGTGTCGCAGTTGAAACCGCTATCGTGATGTTGCTCTACCTCAACCTGGCTTGGGAAAAACGCAAAGACAGTGCAGCGCTTGAACGTCGCGCTCTCACACCCACAGATGTTGAGGAAGTCGTTTTTGACGGTGCGCTTTTGCGAGTGCGCCCCAAAATTATGACCGTTGCGACCATCTTTGCGGGCCTCATCCCCATCATGTACGGCCATGGCACGGGGTCCGAAATCATGCAGCGGATTGCAGCCCCGATGGTTGGCGGCATGGCTACGGCAACGCTGCTGACCCTCTTGGTGATCCCATCAATCTTTGTGATCTGGAAACGCTTCGCACTGTCCCGGGTCAATCGTGAACTCGCGGCGGATTACATCGATGCGCCAGCTTCCATACCGAATGCGGTTCCGGGCGAATGATCGTCGGACCCATAAAAACGCAACCCAAACAGGAGAATGTTATGCGTAAGACCCTTACTTTGATCTCTGGTATTATCTTGTCGTCAAGCATGGCGATGGCCCAATCCACGGATCATTCGACGATGGACCATGGCAACATGGCGATGGACGAGACGATGGTAGAAGACGGCGTTCATGTGAAAGCAGTGGTGAATTCCTTTGGCGAAGGCACCGTTAACGTAAGCCATGATCCGATTCCTGAAATTGGCTGGCCAGCAATGACGATGGATATGCCGCTTATGGAAAACGCGGAAATGATGGGTGAAATCGAAGTTGGCGCACCAATCACGATGATGTTGGTCAAAGGTGACGACGGAATGTACAGCGTCGCAGCCCTTATGGCAGACATGTGAACCACTGGTCTGGGTCTGATGTTACCGGACCCAGACTCTCCATTTATCTTTTAGGGTTTGAAACATCTTTTCGCCGCGCCAGCTCTCGATAAAGCGCTGGTGGCGAAACGCCGATCCTTTCTGCCACCATGAGCCATTCACCCTTAGGCGGTTTGCCATGAAGGTCCAGCCAAGCATCAAGCCGATCCGCCACACGCCTGAAACGCAGGATTTCAATCCGCGCCCGCTGCGCCTGCGCTTCCTTTGCATGGGTTTCAATTAAGCTCAGGGCAGCCTCCGGCATGTTTCGGATAGCGCTCAAAAACTTAGCACGAGGCATGCTGGAAACTTCGGCGTCAAAGCGCGCAATAGCGTCACAGTGATAGATTTTCGCAAACAAGGACGCCTCGGCCAAAGCCATGCCTGCCGTGGCAACGTGCAGTGTCAGCGGCACACCATCTTTCAGCGGGCGCTCCAATGCGACCGCGCCGGATCGCACCAGATACATCGAATTTACCCTGTCCGCCTGTCGGAACACCGCCGCGCCTTTTGCGACTTTGCGGATGGGCGCGCCGTCAAAAATATGAACCCAGTCTGACATGATAAAGATCATACGGCGAATGATGCAGATCGGATAGAGTGCCGTGACAACTTGAAAGGCGGCACGACATGCGGGCAAAGACTATCCTGACAGCAATGGCATTGACTGGTGGCGCGACGATCGCGATTGCGCAGACCAACCATACCGGACACTGTGATGGCATGGATCATTCAGCACACGGCCAGGAGCAGATAGCGACTGGCGATGTATTGTCGGAACCCGGACAAGGGGCTTTCGCGTCATTGTCGGAAGTCGTACGCGTGTTAGAAGCCGATCCCGGTACGGATTGGGCAAAGGTTGATCTGACTGGCTTGCGAGCGCATTTGGTCGATATGGACCGGCTGGTATCCGACGCCATTGTGACGGAAACTGACCTGCCGGACGGTATCAGCGCCATCTCCACTGGCGATGCCGCCACAATCGCGACGCTTCGGCGGATGGTGCCTGCCCATGCCTCGCAGCTCGCGCGTGATGATCGCTGGACTGTAGAAGCCACCCAAACCAATGACGGCATGGAGCTGCGGGTGACTAGCGATGATCCCGCTGTTGTCGCCCGGATCAAGGGTCTTGGTTTCTTTGGATTGATGGCCAGTCAGGATCATCATCGTGAGCATCACTTGATGATGGCGCTTGGGGAAGATGCCCACGCGCATTGATATGCTACGACAGCAGGTAACAGACGTGCGACTTGCAAAACCATACATACCCCATATAGGTATGTTTCATGTCTATGGCTCGCTTCATCATGGTCGTCATCTTGACGCTATCCGCATCGCTCTCCGGAGCGATGGATGCGGGACATATGCCGTCTACCGATCATAACCACGCTGCGGCTGAAATCATGGCGGATGAACAACCCGCATGTTGTCAGGACAGCAGTGAACGCACGCAGACCTGTCATGCTGTGCCAGCGCTGCTTCCGGCATCGGAACTGGCCAGCCTTCCGCCGAGTTCGGTCGAAGATATAGTCTGCGCGTCTGGCATACTGCTGAACGGTATTCAGCCATCCGGTCTTCTCGATCCACCCCGCGCGGTGTGATACCTGCTGTGCCTCTCCGTGGTGCAGCAAAGATTAGTCATCACACCAAAACGGGCTTTGCCCGCAGCCATTATATATGGGCACGCATCTTTCGAGAGGAAAAACTTATGAAATCGATCACGACACTTCTGGCTTTAACACCCGCCGCTGCACTTGCCCTTGGACTGGCATCCTTTGGATGGGCGGGCAAAGCCCACGCCGATAGCCATTCACCTATGGCTGACTACGGCACCATGCAAGTTACCAAAAGTCCCACATGCGGATGCTGCGGCGCTTGGGTGGCACTGGCCCGCGAGGAAGGCTACGGCATTGAAGTTACCGACACTGCGGACGTCACAAGCGTGAAATTGGACGCGGACATTCCCGGCAACATGTGGGCCTGTCATACCGCTATGATCGACGGCTACGTCGTCGAGGGCCATGTGCCATTTGCTGCACTTGCAAAACTGCTGGAAGAGCGCCCGAACGTCACAGGCATCGCTGTTCCGGGAATGCCCGGCGGCTCGCCCGGCATGGGAAATGATCCAACTGCGCGCTATGACGTGATCGCCTTCGGCGGCGATGCGGGTGATGGCGAAGTCTTTTATCAGGCCGGTTTGTGAAACGGCGGGTAGTCATAGCTGGTGGAGGAGCGGCTCTGATAGGGGCCGCTCTCTATGCCTACACCACGGTCTTGGCTGAAACTGATCGGGTTGTCTTGCAAGATACCGATCCGGTAATCGTAGCACTCGGGGCGAGTGTCTATGAGGCGAATTGTGCCTCGTGTCACGGGGCTAACCTGGAAGGCCAAGCCAATTGGCGCTCGCCTGGTGATGATGGACGCCTCCCCGCACCGCCCCATGATGCAACCGGACACACATGGCACCATGACGGGGACACGTTGTTTCGGCTGACCAAATACGGAACGGGCGCACTTATCGGCGATCCCGACTACGCTTCGAACATGCCAATCTACGAAGGCGTTCTGAGCGATGAAGAGATTATCGCCGTTCTCAGCTACATCAAATCGACTTGGCCGGACGACGTCCGCGCCCGTCATGACGAAATGGAAAACAGACAATGAAACAAAGCATTTTTGCAATCCTTGCGCTGATCGCAACCGCGACCGGTGCCTGGGCGCACTCCAAAGCCGAAGAAACAACTCCGGCAAATGAGGCGACAGTAGCATCGGTTGAAGCCATCGAAATGCGCTTTGATGATCCAATGCGCGTGACCGCGATTACGCTGACTGGACCGGACGGGGAAGTGGATATTGAGCGTGAAACCGGCATGGATGCCGTGACGGAGTTCCGTGCGCTGCCACCTGCTGATCTGCCCGACGGGGCCTATACGGTTGATTGGCGTGGTCTATCTGCAGACGGTCACCCCATGCAGGGCACCTTCGGCTTCAAAGTAGCCGATTGATCCGCGTGGAAGGTCTGGCACCAATCGACGCATGGGCCATTGCGGCCATCATTGCGAAGGCAGCGGGCTACGGCGCGGCGCTTCTTGCAATGGGAGGGCCACTATTCATTCTGGCCTTTCCAAACGCATCCTCCGATGTGCAGAAACTAGCTCGGAAAATCGCTGTGATCGCCGCCTTGATCGGGCTTGCGGTGCTGGCATTCCGGTTTGGCATCCGGGCCGCCCGTATCTCCGGGATGGGTTTGCCGGGGGCGTTCGATCCTATGATGCTTGGCTTTGTCTGGGACAGTCCGCTCGGGACAACCGCAATCTGGCGCGTTTTGGGTGAACTTCTGGTCATCATGTTGCTGATAAGAGGCGTCGTCGGCCTCGGAGCGGGGCTGATCGGGGCGCTCTTGATTGCGGTGTCTTACACGTTCGTCGGCCATTCTCTTGGTGACCCCCGCTGGCTGCTCGCGTCGTTATTGACGCTGCACCTTCTGGCGGCGGCGTTCTGGGTTGGCGCACTGGCCCCTCTCGGTCGCGCGGTCGGCCAGCGGGATGGGGCATCGATGCTTCATCGCTTTGGAGCCATCGCCAGCGTGACGGTCGCACTGCTCATTGTCGTTGGTTTGATCTTTGCATGGCTCATGACCGGATCACTCTCGGCGCTGCTTTCAACAGCTTACGGCTGGACGCTTCTCGCCAAGCTCGGGGTGGTGGCAGGCTTAATGTTCCTCGCCGCCCTCAACAAATGGCGGTTCGTTCCGGCGCTTGCCTCTTGCGACCCCACTGCTGCGTCCCACCTGCGCCGCTCAATTCAAATCGAAACCGTGGCCGTTCTGCTGATCCTGATTGCGACGGCAACGCTGACCTCGATCACCACGCCTCCGGTCAACTTGTGAAAGGGAAACTCTCATGACCTCCTTATCCCGACGATCAATTCTGAAAGGGGCTGCTGCGCTTGGCGGCGCAACACTGTTGTCCAGACCCACTCTTGCCGATGAGCGCTTGCCAGTCCTGCGGGCGGCACCTGCATCTGCGCAACTTGCCCCTGCCGAATATCCTTCAACGCCTGTCTGGGCCTACGGGACTGAAGCGGTAGGCACGGTTCCGGGCCCGGAAATTCGCTTAGGGGCCGGGGAGCGGGTCAGATTCCAACTGGTCAACGACCTGCCGCAACCAACCGCTGTGCACTGGCATGGCATTCGCATTGAAAATGCCATGGATGGCGCGGCACCTTTGACACAAACCCCCGTGCCGCCCGGCGATACATTCGACTATGACTTCGTAGCCCCCGATCCTGGCACATATTGGTATCACTCTCACAACCGCAGCACGGAACAAGTCGCGCGTGGTCTCGCGGGTCCATTGATCGTGGAAGATCGCGAACCCTGGCTTGGTGAACCCGGTGCAGCAACCCGCGAGCTGGTCCTTATTCTTGATGATTGGCTGCTGGATAGCGACGCAAGAATTATTGAAAATAGATGGGATGACCTGCACGCGGCCTCACATGGTGGGCGCATGGGAAACACGGTCACGGTGAACGGCGCTGCCTATCCAGAATTGGATATCCAGCCCGGCGAGCGGGTGCGGTTGCGGATCATCAACACAGCCACAGATAGAGTTATGTTCCTGTCGTTGCCACACCTGTCGGCACGGCTGATTGCGTTGGACGGCTACCCCGTCACGCCACGCGACGCCGAAACACTCGCCCTCGGACCCGCGCAAAGGGCGGATGTGGTGATCGACGGTCGCGTGGACGGTGAGGCCCGCGCCAGTCTGTTGCTTGATCCCGGCAACGGAGAATGGGTGGAAATTGCTGGCTTCATCCATTCGGGTGACAGTGTGCCATCAACCGGCACTGATGTCCGCTCTTTACCTGCGTGGGGCACACTTCCCGCGCCAGTCCTATCAGACCCGCAACGCGAAACGCTGTTGATGGAAGGCGGAGCCATGCGCGGGATGTTGGAAACTCGTTTTGGCGGCGAAACAATGGGATCCCGCGAACTTGCAGCCAACGGCATGGTTTGGGCGTTCAACGGTGCCGCAAACGAAATGGATACGCCAATGTTCCGGGCGGCTCTGGGCCGAACTGTGCAACTGGAAATGTCAAACCGATCCGTGTTCCCCCATGCAATACACCTACATGGTCACCATTTTACCATCCTCTCCAAAAGTGGCGCTGCGAACATCGAAGGCGACGTGCGCGATACTGTGCTGATCGGCGCGGATGAAACCGTCGAGATTGCCTTTGTTGCCGACAATCCGGGTGTGTGGATGATCCATTGCCACATGCTATCGCATCAGAAGTCGGGCATGATGGCGTGGTTTGAGGTCGCCTGAGAGATGTTCTGGGCACCGTTCATCATGGGTATTGTCCTTGGCGTCGCGACGGTCAGTCTGATGGCAGTTGGGGGCGTTCTACGCCAGCGCGGGACATGGGCAACAACGATGGTCGCAATTGCGTCTTTCTACGTGGTCTTCGCGATACAGACCGGCAACTTAATGGAAATCATTGTTCACACTGGTCTCGCAGCCGGGTTCGTCATTCTCGCGATTGTTGGCGCACGCGCGTCATCCTGGATACTCGCTGCTGCTTTGCTCGGACATGGATTATTCGACGTTGCAGTCGGATCGGTTCTCTCGAACCCTGCTCCGAACTGGTGGGGGCCGTTCTGTCTGGGGATCGACGTGATACTGGCGCTTGCTTTGGCCGTGATGCTCTGGCGCGGACAAACCCTCGACTAAATTACTATTTCGACGCTTTCTGCAAAAGCCCGATCAACTCGTCAAACTTCGCTCGCTGTTCTTCGGGGTCGCCACTTTGGATGGCCGTCTCGACACAATGCTCGGCGTGATTTTCAAGGATTAGCTTTTCAACGCCCAAAATAGCGGACCTTATTGCGGCTGTCTGTGCCAGAATATCCATGCAGTAGCGATCAGCCTCGACCATGCCTGCGACGCCTCGCACCTGTCCTTCCAGCCTGGAAAGTCGGTCCAATGTTTTATCTTTGTTGGCTTTCACGCTGGCATTCCACTTTTGTTTGGAACCATCGGCTGACATTCTGGGCATATACCCCATATGGGTATATTAGAGAGACAGACAATGGCACATCACGGCGACACTACAATGGATTCAACAGATACGCATCATAGCCATACCGGAAAATCCGGAAACTATGGACGGTTTTTTGTAATGATCGGTACCCCCACGGTGGTGATGTATGGCCTGATGTATCTCAACACCTATGCGCTCGATCACGTCTTTTTCTCGCAAACCCGGATGTGGATGGCGCTTTACATGGGCGGGATGATGGCGGTGATCATGCTAGCTTTCATGCTCGGCATGTATTCCAACCGAAAGGCAAATATTGCGATTTTTGTTGGTGCCGCGATTGGATTTACTGCGGGGCTATATCTGGTGCGTTCGCAAGATACAGTCGGTGATGTCGCATGGATGAAAGCGATGATCCCGCACCATTCCATTGCGATTTTAACTAGCGAACGCGCCAATATTTCCGACCCGCGTGTACGTGAACTGGCCGATGCGATCATCGAAGCGCAACGCGGGGAGATTGCAGAAATGAAGCGATACATCGCTGACATTGAAGCGAACGGCGATGCAGCCCCCGGAACATCCAGAACAGAGCCCTGAGACGAAGGAAAACGATCATGCCTAAAGACACCCGAGACGTCGCTGATGTGACGACCGATCCCGCAACCGCCGCGACCGGAAAAACAGCCGTTTTGTATCGCATGGCCCTGCCGAACCATCTGTGCCCGGCAGGGCAGAAAGCACGCTGGCTGTTGGACAGCAAAGGATTTGAAGTCGATGATCGACTGTTCCGCGAGCGATCAGAGGTCGACGCATTCAAAGAGGCGCATGACGTGCCCACCACCCCCCAGATCTGGATTGAGGGCGAGCGGGTCGGTGGCTATGATGCTCTGCGACAAAAGCTGACTGACTACGATCCGGACGCAACAACATACCAGCCGGTGATCTATCTCTTCGCGGTCGCCGCTGCGACGGCACTTGCCCTGTCCATCGGGTTTATTGGTGCAATTACATGGCAGACGCTTGGTTGGTTCATCTCCGTTTCAATGATCCTTTTGGGGATGCAAAAGCTCCGCGACATTGAGAGCTTTACCACCATGTTCCTGAACTACGATCTGCTGGCGCGGAAATGGGTGCCGTACGCCTATGTTTACCCTTGGGTCGAAACTGGCGCGGGCATTCTGATGACGGGTATGTTGCTGACCCCACTTGCCGCCCCGGCGGCGCTTTTTATCGCGACAGTCGGCGCGATCAGTGTGTTCAAAGCAGTCTACATTGACAAGCGAGAGTTAAAATGTGCCTGCGTGGGTGGCAACTCTAATGTGCCACTCGGTTTCGTAAGCCTGACCGAAAACCTGATGATGATGGGCATGGCGATTGTAATGCTGTTCGCATCGCTTTCAGGCGCATGAAAGTAACCCCAGACTGGCACAGAAGGGCTTTGCTTGCGGGCGGAGCCTTCGCTGTCTTTGGATGGGTGAAGGGTGTGCCTTATCTTGCCTCCTTGGGGGAACCAGATTTTGCGTTTGAAGACTTGCCTGGCCTGGCGCCGTTCCGACGACTGATTGGAACAGGTTCGGCAACGACCGGTGCTGCAATCTTTGCAGGCCTTGATGTGGCCATTGGAGCTGAACCCGAAGTAAATCCTCTGGCGGGTGTCGTTCGCGCCAATCCTTGCTCTGCTATTTACGGAACCGCACAGACGCGTGGCGTCCCAATTGCCATGTTCTCTGACTTCTCTTGTCCCGTCTGTAAAGTCATGGACGACCGTCTTTTAGAAGTGCAAGCACGCGATCCAAACGGTATCCGCATCGTGAGGCATCAACTGCCGATCCTCGGAGTGGCGTCGGCCACCGCCAGCCGTGCCGTTCTGGCCGCAGAGCAACAGGGCACATACCGTGAAATGCACGCACGTCTCATACGTAGCCCTGCCGTGACGAACGAAGCTTACATTGCTGCCATCGCCGAGAGCCTGGGACTCGATCGCAACAAGCTGCTCACTGACATGAGATCAGATAAAATCGCTCGACAACTCCAAATCACCGCCGCCATTGCCGAAGTCTTCGGGTTCTTCGGCACTCCCGCCTTCGCCATAGGCCGGACAGTTTTCATGGGGTCAATGTCAACTAGATCACTTGAAAAACTGGTTTCGGAGGAAATCGACAATCCCTGTGCGAAGCTCTAGGAAAATACGGATCATTGGTAATCCCCGATGTCGGCAATGCTAGACGTCGATGGTGCGATATCTAATGGCCGCGTTGTCCAGCTATTGGTTCTCAGCCAAGGAGCCTTCGCTACTATTTGTACGAATGGCTGGTTTTCACGCCGCGTTGTGAAAAGGGATTTTCAGCAATTGCAGCAAAGTCCACGCTGCGAGCGCACGCAGCACCAAATCAAAAGGTCCGGTGTGGGCTCGCACTTCGGTTTCGCCGCTGCGAAGTCGTAGGTCTGTTCTAAATCGGCGAACGGCGAGTGCCGTCCGCCAACCTGCGTTAGATGTCGATCCGCTCAGCGATGCTCAGAGCATCTTCCAGCTCAACACCAAGGTAACGCACCATGCTATCGACCTTCGTGTGGCCAAGCAACAGCTGCACAGCGCGAAGGTTGCCCGTTTTGCGGTAGATTTCCGCAGCCTTGGTACGGCGAAGTGAATGAGTGCCATAGGCGCTCGGTTCCAACCCAATCGATGTCACCCAGTCACGGACAAGCCGACCGTACTGCCGCGTTGAGATGTGTGGTCGATCGTGGAAACGGCTTGGAAACATGAACTGGCAAGCAAGCATTTCAGGCGACTTAACCCATACCAAGATTGAGTCGCCCGTGTTTTCAGTCAATTCGAACTGCACCGGCTTTTTGGTTTTGCTTTGGATCACCGAAACCCGTTCGCGAACGTAATCATCTTTTACTAGGTCCGTGACGGTGAGTTTGATCAGATCACAACCGCGTAGTTTGCTATCGATCGCAACGTTGAACAGCGCAAGGTCGCGGGGATAGCTGGCAAGTTCCAGGCGCGCGCGGATCGCCCAGACCTGTTTGGGTAGCAGCGGTCGTTTCTGTCCTATGATCCGCCCTTTGTTCCAGGCTTTGCGCTTCGGGGTGACTGCAGGAAGTTGGACTCTTGGCATAATATGCCCTCCGATCCTCCCTCCAAACCCAGGCGTCAGCACCGCGCTGACGCCAAAAGCATAGCATCGGATTGAATGGCCGGTGTCAGACGGAACTAAGACGGGCCATCTCTGCGGGCGCATTAGGCAGCTCTGAGCCCATATTGACCGATGCTGCGCGATGCACGAACGTCTCTGAACCGCGCGAAGCTGCTATCCAGTTTTTAGCCATTTGGCTTGTTGCATATGCGCACGTCGTCCACGGCTAAGTTAACGCCGACCAATCACTGGGATGCGGGCGCGCTTGGTGAACGCCCGAGCAAGCATAAAAAACCCATCGTAGTATCCAGCTAATACCTTTTTTCGCAAGCCATAAGTTACGCTTTTGGACCATGCATCTAAGCGAAGGACGACACTTTGGCAAAATCGATCCATTCAATGATCAGAGTTCTGAATGAGGATCGTTCAGTTCAATTCTACGATCAGGCTTTTGGCCTTAAGGTAGCAGAGAAACTCGATTTCAAGACGTTCAACTTGATCTATTTGGCGAACGAAGAAAGCGACTTTGAGCTCGAACTGACAATCAACAAAGATCAAACCGAACCATATGATCTTGGCAACGGGTACGGGCATTTTGCCGTTTCGGTAGATGACCTTGATGCCGAACACGCTCGGTTTGTAGCGGCTGGTCTGAACCCACGGAAAATCGTGGATTTTGCACCCGATGGAGAGACCATCGCACGGTTTTTCTTTGTGGTGGACCCAGATGGTTACGAGATCGAAGTTTTGCAGCGGGGTGGCCGGTACAAGTGATAATGGCCGGACCCGGACCGCAGAACGCCGGGGAAAATGAAAAAAGGGAGGAATGAAAAATGACAACACCAAAAGGTCTGAAGTCGCTGACGCGCAGAGACCTGCTCAAGCAAGCGAGTGCAGTGAGTGCTTCGGTTCTAGTCGGAACTGGCTTTATTGCCGCTCCGAACGCTGCTTGGGCAGTCGAAACAAACGTGTTGGCTCCAGAAACGATGGCAACATTGATGCAAATGGCGCGTGACATCTATCCACATGATCAAGTGGGTGATGAGTATTACGTAGCGGCTGTAAAAGGGTATGACACAGAAGAAGCTGCAGAAGGTATTGAAGCTGGGATTGCGGCTCTCAACACTGCCGCTCAAGGCAAAGGGCATGCAAGCTATCTCGCCATGGGATGGGAACGTGATCGCGTGGACGTCCTTCGCGCGATGGAAGATAGCCCGTTCTTTCAGCAAATTCGCGGTGGCCTCGTGACGGGGCTGTACAATCAAAAAGCGGTTTGGCCCATTTTTGGGTATGAAGGTGAGTCCTTCTCTCAAGGTGGCTATCTTGAGCGCGGCTTCGACGACATCAACTGGATTTAAGGGAAGGACGAAATCATGACGGCACCTTTTGAACTTTCAGATGACAGCGTCGTTGTCATTATTGGGACCGGCGCAGGCGGCGGTGTTTTAGCAAATGAACTTGCCCAAAAAGGCGTAAGCGTTGTTGCGCTTGAAGCGGGCGGGCGGCATTTACCGCAAGACTTTATCAACGATGAATGGGACAGTTTTGGCCAACTCGCGTGGCTTGATCCGCGCACAACCAGCGGTGACTGGCGCGTCGCGAAAGACTTTTCTGGTCTTCCGGCTTGGATCGTAAAGTCTGTAGGCGGCACCACACAACACTGGGCGGGCGCATCGCTGCGTTTCCAAGAGCATGAGTGGAAAGCCAAGACAAACTACGGCGACGTTCAAGGTGCATCGTTGTTGGATTGGCCGATTGATGCAAGTGAGATGGACCCTTGGTACACGAAAGCCGAGGACAAGCTTGGCGTGACCCGGACCGGCGACAGGCCAGGCCTTCCAGGCAACAACAATTACAAAGTCTTTGAAGCTGGTGCGAAAGCGCTTGGTTATGAGCAGGTCCACACGGGACGTATGGCCATCAACTCGGACGACAAGCGTGACCGTCTGATGTGTCAACAAACCGGCTTCTGTTTCCAAGGATGTAAATGGGGCGCGAAGTGGTCTGCGGGCTACGTCGATATTCCTGAGGGTGAAGCCACCGGAAACCTCGAAGTGCGGTCCGAAAGCCATGTGGCGCGCATTCTGCACAATGATGCTGGCAAAGTTACGGGCGTTGAGTATTTCGACAAAGACGGCAATCTTCAGATGCAAAAGGCGCGTGTCGTCTGCGTTGCGGGCAATTCGTATGAAAGCCCGCGTTTGCTGCTCAATTCCGCGTCTGCCATGTTCCCGGACGGCCTTGCGAACAGCTCTGGTCAAGTTGGGCGCAACTACATGCGTCACATGACGGGTTCGGTTTACGGTGTCTTCGATAAGCCCGTGAAAATGTGGCGTGGTACAACGATGGCTGGGATCATTCAGGATGAATCCCGTCACGATCCATCGCGTGGTTTCGTCGGGGGGTATGAGCTTGAGACATTGGCCCTTGGCCTGCCGTTCATGGCGGCCTTCCTTGATCCCGGCGGTTGGGGGCGCGAGTTTACGACCGCCCTTGATCAATACGAGAACATGGCCGGGATGTGGATTGTGGGCGAAGACATGCCACAGGAAACCAATCGCGTCACACTCAACACCGACGTGAAGGATCAGCATGGATTGCCGGTCGTGAACGTGCATTTTGATGATCACCCAAATGACATCGCAATGCGCAACCACGCTTATCAGCAGGGGCAAGCCATCTACGATGCGGTTGGCGCAACACGTACGTTCCCGACGCCACCCTACCCATCCACGCATAACCTTGGCACGAACCGTATGTCAGAGAACGCGCGTGATGGCGTTGTGAACAGATGGGGGCAGACGCACGACATCGCAAACCTATTCGTTTCCGATGGATCACAGTTTACAACTGGTGCTGCCGAGAACCCAACGCTCACAATTGTAGCGTTGGCCATTCGTCAAGCGGATCATCTGGCAAGAGAAATGTCCGCAGGCAATCTTTGATCTGACGTCGATAAAAATTGAGAAAGCCCCGCCTTCAAGCGGGGCTTTTTTATTCGGAGCTTTGCAAATTTTTCAGTGTTGCCCGCGTGTGACCGCACGTTTCAATTTACGATCTTGGTGGGTCTCAGCTTCTTGCGTCAATATCTCATTCGAAGACAGGCTTTCAAACCCGACAGAGGTGGACGTCGGAATAAGGCCCTTAAGCTGTAAATCGATAAAGCGTAGACAGCAGACGCGTAAAAACGACGTGAAATTGCCAAGGTCATGACCTTCATCAATCGATTCATTGTACAGTTGATGCAAAAGCTGCGGCACATTCAAATCGTCTTTTGCGGCAATCTCTTCAAGAATTACCCAAAACATGCTTTCGAGACGGACACTCGTCACCATCCCATCCATGCGGATTGATCGAGTCTGGCTTGTCCACAGATCGGGATCGGCCCCGACGAACAAACGGCACATAATTTTCCTCCTTGAAAGCAACCAACTGACTAAACTCTGCTTACATCAAATCGCTGAATTTTTCAAATATTCTTGGTTATGGGCTGTCGAAGAACGGAAGCCATACAGGGCGCTGCGAGTTCACTTCATCGATATCACACTGACTTCAATTAATGATGTCGCGACCCGTCGAAACCAGTCCTTGCCTCTGAACCATGCAAGGTCGGTTTTGTCCCGCGACTTGATCCTTAAGCGCTATGTCGTCGCTGCGATTTGTGTGGATGGCCGATCTTCACGCCGCGTTGCCATGCTAAACCTTTAGCAGTTGCAGCATAATTTGTGCTGCGAGCGCGCGCAGCGAAGAATCTGCTCGTCTCCTGTGGGCTCACAGTATACCTTAGCCGCGTGGTGCATAGATGACGGCAACGCGGACAAACCCGCATTTGAATTTTGATACTGCGCTGACGCAACATGACTTTGCGATCCTAAAGCAAGTTCTGTTGCGGTGCAGCGCATTTCGTCGAAGTAGCCATTGCTGATCAGGCGTAAATCCGAACCGCGCTTTCGCAACTGCCAGTTCGAATCTTCGGGGCGCGGGCCTGTCGGTGATCCGTTTTCAGGTCTTCTCTGACGCGGCATATTTGGCGCTGTGGCACGGCACAGGTCGTCATTTCGGTCATTCGCGTCTGTCAATTCCGCTCGAACCGAGATCGATTTTTAGCCCCGTCATTGTCCGATCATCGCGGTGATGGGCGAAGCCCACCCGTTCAGTTGCAGCTGTCGTTGATTTATCATCTCTTCGAAGGTGCAGCAGCATTCACATGGTTGAGCCTTGAGTCGTACCAGACCGACCTTGCAACCGATCATACTCGAGCACTGCCAAACAACCAGTTCGCTAAACAAATACTCCCTGAGAGAGGCACTTCCGCGTGTCTGCGGGTTTTCGAGCCGTCTACTCGGGCGATTTTGAGCTTCGCTAAGCCGCGACCGGGAAAGGTTGCGGCTTGATTTGATGTGCTTGATCGGGCGCCTGCCCGTCCAGCGATGCATCCGGTAGTCTTGAGTTGTAAAATTTCAGATGTCGGGCGGCGCCGCTGCGTGCGGCTGGTACGCTGTCATGGTCCGGCAGTTAGACCTCCTCGTATTAGATGCAGAGCCAAAGCCGCGCGACGCAGGCGTCGTCTCCAAAGCGGAGACTTCGGTCGCGTCTTTCACCGCAACAGCTTAGTTGCGTGGGATCAACAAAAAAGAAAATGCTGGCGCTGCGGCTCGTTTTCCTAACTGTTCATCATAATTTATTTGATATCGGACGAAAGAAAGGAAAAGGAGCATTTGGAAGAATTTCGTGTCTCATACTTTTTGGTGCCTGGCTTTTCCATGCTAGCGTTGAGTTCGGCGATTGAACCTTTGCGTTCGGCCAACCGGACACTGGGCCGAGAAGCTTATACCTACAGCGTGCTCGCGACGCGGATTGGACCTGTGCGAGCAAGCAATGGATTAGAAATTCGCGCTGAATTCGATCTTGAAAGTGCGCCGGATGCGGACTTAACGATCATTGTAGCAAGCTTGGAACTTGACGGGCAGCCTAATCGTGCATTGTCAGACCACATTCGTCGACTGCGTCGACACGGCAGGGGGATCGGGGCTATCAGCAACGGCACATTGCCGCTCGCAGAGGCTGGTGTTCTCGCGGGGCGCAAAGTGACTGTTCATTGGGAAGGACTGGACCGGCTGACCGACAAGTTTCCAGGTGTAACCGTCGTGCCGGATCTGTTCTGTATTGATGACAATATCTACACAGCAGCTGGCGGATCGAGCGCGATGGACATGATGCTAGCACTGATTACATCGCACGAGGGGCGGAGTGTTGCTGCTGACGTCTCCGATCAGTTCCTGCATGGTATCGCGCGCCCGGCGCAGGAAGTACAGCGAGATGATCTGCGCTGGCGCTACAAGATCACTGACAAGCGGTTAGAAAAAGTGGTCCGTTTGATGGACGCTCATCAGGCTGATCCTATCGGGGTAGCTCAGCTTGCCGATCATGCGGGCCTGTCAGAACGCCAGTTGGAGCGGCTGTTCATTCAGCAATTGGGCAATTCCCCATCCAAGTTCTATCTGCGCTTGCGTCTTGAGGCTGCGCGTAACCGGTTGTTGGCGACAACCGACTCACTGGAAGAAATTGCTGATAGGTCGGGCTTTTCAAGTCAGGGCCATTTCAGCCGCACCTTCAAATCTTGGTGGGGTGTGTCGCCTAAAAGTGTGCGGAAGCAAAAATAACGCATCCGTGTCGGCTGGGTGCAAAAATTCGTCGGATGATTGCAGCATCTTGAGCGGTTAACCCTCGTACTCCTCACGATACGGCACCCCCGTTGAATCGGTCGTGCTCTGCAACCAAAAGGCGAGGACGATCCAATGCGCGATTTTTTCATGAATGACGAAGACAGGGGATTTCGCATTGAGATTCGTGAGTTTCTGGATCGTGAATTGGCCCCCCGTGCCGAAAAGATTGAGCGTGATAAGGATTGGGGCGCGGTCAAGGACGTCGTGCGCGCCTTAGGCGAGGCTGGCTACATGAAGCTGATGTTTGCTGATCTCTATGATGGCAATCTCAGCAAGCCGGGCCTAACCCATGCGACGATGCTGTCCGAAGAGGCCGCCTATCTGAACTATGCGTTCGAGACGACCATTGCGACGGCGTTATCCTGTGCGTTTCCGCTGCATCGCTTTGCACAGGCGGAAATCAAAGAACGGTATCTGACGCCGATCCTCGAGGGCACGGCCATCGGGTCGATCTGTATGACCGAGCCGAATGTGGGGTCCGACAGCGCGGGTATGGAAACCAAGATCCGATTTGATACGCAGACAAACGAATGGGTCATCAACGGGCTGAAACGCTATATTTCAAACGCCACGAAATCGGATGTTTATATCGTCTGGGGCATCAGTGACGCCAGTGTGGCCCCGCAAAAAGGCATGACAGCGATAGCAGTACCTGCCAAGACCCCCGGTATGTCCTTTCCACAGACCTATGATTTTATGGGGCGGCGCGGCTGTGTCGTGGGCGAAGTGACCTTCGAGGATGTCCGTGTGCCTGCCGAGAACCTGCTTGGCGAGGAGAACAAGGGCTTTCGTATCATGCTGAGCGCGTTCAACTTTGAACGAACAATCCTTGGCGGGTCGGGGCTTGGTGTCGCGCGCTCGGCCTTTGATATTGCCCGCGATCACGCACAGACCCGCGTGGCCTTTGGTGAAAAACTGGGCCAAAAACAGTTGATTTGGGATATGATCGCGCAGATGAGCTGGCGCATTGATGCAGCCGAATTGCTGACTTATCGCGCAGCCAAAATGTATGATGCGGATTTCGACGGCAAAGAGCTGATGCGTGAGGCGGCACAATGCAAGCTAGTGGCGACGGAAACCGCCGTCTTCTGCGCCGATCGCGCTGTGCAGGTGCTGGGCGGTGATGGGATCACCCGGCAGTTTGGCCGCGCCGAGCAGATCTATCGTGATGCCCGCGCCCTGCCGATTGTCGGAGGATCATCCGAAATGGCGAAGTATCTGATCGCCGCGCGCGAACTGCCGCTGATCAAACCCAATCTCTGACAGGACAAGTCCGATGCATATCGCACGTATCTTGGAGGCCTCTGTCGAGCGCTTCCCAACACACATCGCGCTGGTCTATGGACAACAGCGCTGGACCTATACTGAGTGGCACGCCCGTGTGCGCCGCTTTGCGCAGGCATTGTCGGATATGGGCGTGCGCGCGGGCGATCGGGTGGCATTTTACGTTTCAACCTCGGAAAACTCGGTCACAACCTATTTTGCGTGTCAGATACTCGGTGCAGTCGCTGTTCCTTTGAACTATCGCCTCAGCGCGGGCGAGGCCGCCTATATCATTCAAGACAGCGGCACGCGCGTATTGATCTATGGCCGGCACCTGACGGAAAACGCGTTGAAAATTCAGGCACAGGTGCGATCGGTGCATGATTTCATCAGCTGTTCCTACGATGCTGATGCGATCCCGGAAGGTCACAGCCAATTTGATGCGCTGGCCGAGGAAACAGTCGACCGTGACGCTCTTCGCCCGATCCCGGCAGGCACGGATGTGTCGGCACTGGTCTACACATCCGGTACCACCGGTCGGCCCAAGGGCGTTGTGCATACGCATGCCAATGATGTCGCCATCGCGATGAATTGCGTGATGGAATACGGGCTGACCCATAATGACACCGCCTTGCACATCGCCCCACTTTACCACGTGGGCGGGATGCAGGCCTACTTCATGCCACACCTAATGGTAGGCGGTACGAATATGGTCTTGGGGCGCTATGACGCTTTGGAAACGCTTCACACCATCGCCTCGGAACAGATCACGACCCTGTTTGCCGTTCCGACCCAGATTCAGGAGATGCTGCTGCACCCTGAATTTGCTACGATCGACACCTCATCGCTGCGGCTGATCACAACTGGTGGTGCCGCGATTGCCTCGGCGGTGATGAAACGGGTCATCGCAAATTTTTGCCCCAACATCTTCAACGGCTACGGTATGACAGAAGCGTCACTGGCCCTGTTGCTGCACCCTGAGGATGCGCTGCGCAAGATTGGGGCCTGCGGCAAGCCGACCTTGATATCAGAATGCCGCGTCATTGAGCGCGGAGACAATGCGCAGCCCAGCCAGGTTGTCCCGCCCGGCACGGTTGGTCAGCTTATCGTGCGGGGGCTTCAGGCAATGACTGGTTATTGGAACAACCCGTTCGAGACATCGAAAAAGCTCCGCGCCGGCTGGGTCTATTCGGGTGATCTTTTCAGCCAGGATGAAGACGGCTTCTTTTACTTCCACGGTCGCGCGGATGATATGATCGTGTCGGGTGGAGAGAACATCTACCCTCGTGAGGTTGAAGAACTGCTTTACAAACATGCGTCCATTCAGGAGGCCGCTATCGTCGGCCTGCCGGACGAGAAATGGGGGCAGATCGTGGCGGCCTTTGTCGTGTCCACGGACCCCGAGCTGACACCCGAGGCACTTGATGCCTTTTGCAAGGCCAGTGATGATCTTGCCCCTTACAAGCGGCCCAAGCGCTACGTTTTCATGGATGCGCTGCCGACCAATCCCAGTGGCAAGGTTCTCAAACGCGAACTGCTTGCTACCTATTCCAACACCTGGTTCCGAGGATAAACCCATGACTGATAAACTGCTGTATGAACAGGACGGACACGTCGTCACGCTGACCTTCAACATGCCCGAGACGCGTAACGCGCTGACCGATCAGGACCTGTGCGCCGCTATCGTCGCAGCCATGCGGCGCATCAATGCTGATCAATCGGTGCGCTGTGCTATTGTCACAGGTGCCGGGAAAGCGTTTTCATCCGGCGGAAACCTCAAACATATGAAGGAAAAGTCCTCGATCTTTGGCGGTGATGCAGTCGATGCAAAGGACGGCTACCGTTTGGGCATTCAGCAGGTCGCAAAGGCAATGTGGGAATGCGAAGTTCCGCTCATTGCCGCTGTCAACGGCCCGTCCTACGGGGCGGGATGTGATGTGACTTGTATGGCAGACATTCGCATCGCATCGACGCGCGCGACTTTTGCTGAGAATTTTGTCGCGGTGGGCATTATTTCCGGTGATGGCGGGGCATGGCTTCTACCACGCCAAGTGGGGTTAAGCCGTGCGGCCGAAATGACGTTCACCGCAGAACCGATTGATGCGACTACTGCGCTCGATTGGGGGCTCGTGTCGTCGGTGGTCGAACCCGATGACCTTCTGCCTGCAGCACGCACAATGGCTGCGCGTATCGCAAAGAACCCGCCGCGCCAGTTGCGTATGGCCAAGCGCCTGCTGCGTGAGGGTTTGAACACACGGCTCGATGCATTACTGGAACTGGCCGCTGCCTATCAAGGCGCATGTCATCAGACTGAGGACCACATGGAAGCGGTCAATGCGCTACTTGAAAAACGCGCTCCGGTTTTCACAGGGCGCTAATAGAAAAGCATTAGCGATCCAGGTGTGAAACGGTTCGATAGCGATGATCAAGATGAAGCCATCAATGGCGCATAATGCTACCAACGCAGATATTGCCAGGGACGTTCCAGCCATGTTGGCCTAGCTGGAAGAAGAGGACAGCGCCTTTGTGGGCGTGCGCCAAGCAATGGTGACTCATGGTGCGCTGGTCTTGGTCTTAAGGCATTTATTGACGGGGAGGACAACATTCCGTTGTGCAACGAGCGGTCTGCGGGGGGCGGTGGTGGTGATGCTAACAACCGTCACGTCGCAGTATGCGCCTGCTCGATGCAGCAATGACCGCTGCAAATATCTGCATCGCGCAACACTCGGCGGATGCTCGCAACGATGCGGCCGACCAACGATCAAGCCTCGCGCGAGCGATAGACTAGGTGTCCGTCAAAGCCATCGCTTTCGAGTAAGCGAAATTGACTTACGTCAGAGGGATAAATTCTGCGGCTCAAAAGATTGTATTGGGAGGATACATACGATGATCCAGCAATTCAGCGGCGCACCTGCTCTACATTTGATTGAGTTGCAAAAAAGAGTGCATGTGTAGGATTATAAAGATGGGTCCACAGCGCGCGTGACCAATCCAAAATGCAAGGTACGCTTGGTGTCTCGTCAGGGTGCTATTCGCGCGGCGAAACGAGTTGTTGCTTTTGCGAGGCACGATAGCCTTGAAACTGTCATTGGAAACCGGAGAGCAGTTTGCTGGGCTGGAAATTTTGCCCGATGAAATTACGGCATCCAATACTGTTGGCTCCGGCGTTCATTGGGACGTCTTTGGAGGCGAAACTGCGTAATGCTGGTATCAAGCGTCTGGTCGTGGCCGGTCACTTCACGAATTCCTGCGTTTAAGCATCTTTGCACATGGCGGGAAATATGGGCTTTGATGTCTACCTTGCACATGATGCCTATGTGACCTGCCATAGAATTAAATTGCATGGAACAGATCACGGTCTGGAACTGGTTCACAATGCTTCTGTTGCTGCGATGTACGGCGAGTTTTGCACTTTGGTCAGCACGGAGACGCTGAGTAAGCTATTATCCGCACCTTTAGTGGAATTGAACCGTGTTCAGAGGAATGAGCCGGCCAGCCTGAAACCCGAAAAGCTAACACATTGATCAAGGAACTCACTTCGCGCCCGGTTTTTGTTATCGACTCCGTTATACGAACTGCAGTCGTGAAGCTGCTTGCAACACTGCCACCATTTTAGACCTTGATCTGTCGGTTTTGCAGTAAGCAGGTCTGCGCTGTGTAGGTTACCAAACGTTTGGTTCTAAAGCCAATCTAAGAGGCGAAAATGAAAGCAGCACTGTTCTATCATGTCAGAGGAGCAATTGCAGTTGAGGATGTCGCCGACCCCGAGTGTCCTCGGGACGGGGTTATTGTCGGCGTGCACGCCTGCGGTGTGTGCCGTTCGGATCATCATACTTGGGTCGGAGCAGATAAGAACCTGGTAGTACCCCATGTCTTGGGGCACGAGTTTGCGGGTGTTGTGCAGGAAGTCGGCGCAGACTGTACGAAATTCCGTATCGGTGATCGGGTAACTGCGCCATTCATTCTTGGATGTGGGCATTGTCCCGACTGTGCGTCAGGCCAACCAACCATATGCGAAACTCAAAGGCTTATCGGTTTCACCCAATGGGGTGCATTCGCTGAGCGAGTTGCCGTTCAGGCTGCGGATTTCAACGTTGTCCGATTACCTGACAGCGTGGGCTACGCCGAAGCGGCAGGAATGGGTTGCCGCGTCACAACGGCTTGGCGCGGGCTTAGCGATCGCGCGGCCCTTAATGCCGGCGAATGGGTTGCCGTACACGGCTGTGGCGGTGTTGGCCTGTCGGTGATTATGCTGGCGTCGGCGCTATCAGCGCGGATTGTTGCGATTGACGTATCAGAAGAAGCGTTGAGAAAAGCCAGGCAGCTGGGGGCAGATGTCTGTATCAACGCGAACGAGACCAAAGATGTGGCGAGTGCCGTACGCGAAGCTACCGATGGCGGCGCGCATGTTTCGGTGGACGCCTTGGGCATTACAACCACATTCAAAAACTCGCTGAGTTCGTTGCGCAAACTTGGGCGGCATGTGCAAATTGGTATGCCGATCGGCTCGCACGCCACGGTGTCACTTCCACTGCTCGACCTTGTATATGCACGGCAACTGTCACTCTATGGGATGCGCGGTCTTGGTGCTGCCGGGTTTGCCACTCTTCTTGACATGGTTGAGGCGGGAAAGCTCGACCTTGGCGGGTTGGTCACCGAACGTATTCCGCTGTCGAAAGTAGGCGCGGCTCTGTCATTAATGGACCATGGCCAGCCTGCAGGTATCACAGTGATCGACAACTTTGGCGAATAGCCCAGACGTCGGGTTTACTATCACTAAAGGGTTTCAAACGAATGATTATAGGTCTTTAGCCATATGCATGGCTCTGAGTTGGCTGTTACGGGCTGGCGGCTGATTTGTCCCAAAACTTACCGTAGCTGGCGAAGAAATAGAAAAGTCGTTGGGTTGGTTCCCACCGAATAGGGCTATTGTCGCTTTGTTCCCGGCTTACCGATAGCAAACGTCGCTTGACGCCTACTAGCAGAACGTCAGTGCTTCGCATTGTGTGAATTCGGGGCTTGAGATTTTCTGCGCGTTGCATGAACTCCTGCATTTCTTTCTACAAAGGCGGCATCGGCAACTACGCAATGGGGAAATAAGTTTGCAGTAAGCGCCCGCAGAGAGAAAATTCAACGTCCGGATAGGGCTCTGAACTGCCGTTCGCGGCGATATGCACCAGCTGCTGCTCTGGGCTGAAGGTGACTACCCTGCCCATAGGTTCCGCTATGCAGAACTGGTTGTACTTGACGCCTATAGATGTATGAAATATTGGTGCAGCCCGCTGAGCGGGCGTTGTGTGGTGGTAAGGCCGTAGGCTTCAAGGGTAGTGACGCGGGTTCGATGCCCTCCGCCCGCTCAAAAACATTCCCCGATAAATTACCTACAAAAGGCTCTGAAAGTTTCCGATAAACCTCAGCAATTTATGTGTTTTCAGAAGTTTTCGTCTTAGCCCTCTAAGTTATTGATTTGAGATTCAACCAGCTGTTGCGGAATTTCTTTCTGAGTGCGGTCAGAAAATGACTATAACGTTCAGCGCAATCTACCTATAAAACCACAAATTTGGATGGCCTGACGTGCATACTGTCAGGGGCAATCAACAATTCGATCTCAAACGGATCGAAATGAGCCTGTTCTATTTTGGGTGGGTGGTTGAGAAGCTGTAGGCCCAAGAAAGACACAAGTGCAATAAAAACAAGTACTTATAGTATTTAAGTGGAGGCGAGTACCGGAATCGAACCGGTGTACACGGATTTGCAATCCGGAAAATTTTATTGATTTCAAAGGGAAAAATTGTAAACGGACTTGTTTCGTTCAGGGTCACTTTTCAATAGGTTACGAGGCCCAAGTAAACGGTTTTTCACAGTCTCCCGCTCTGGTGAAAGGGCAAAGAAAAACCGCTGAGGGGGCGGCCACCCACCTCAACGGCATAGAAGAATATTTCCGTCCCAATACCTACGGCATTTCCGGTCTGACCTCAACCCAATTGGCGGTGAGATCATGAGCTGGCGCATCGCAAATGAATGCGCCGAGCGCCGCTTTGGCAGCGCCGCGCGCAAGCAGATCATCATGTTCCTGGCCGATAAGGCGAGCGACGACGGCTCAGGCATCTGGTGTTCCAAGGGAACGATCCAGCGCCACACAGAGCTCAGCGAGAGCACGGTCAAGCGCACCATCATCGACTTTCTGCGCGGAGGCATTCTGATCGAGACAGGACGGAGGCACTGCAAGAACGGCTATACGGTCATTTACCGCATCGTTCTGGAGCGCGTGGCCGCGCTCGAAACCACGGCCGAGCCCGACATTGAGACGGGGGTCACTGTGAACCCCGTCCAGCCTGAACCCGGTACGGGGTCCACGGTGAACGGGGTACGGGGTTCACGGTGGACCCCAAACCATCCTAAAACCATCCATAAACCACCTACGCGCAGGCGCGAGGCGGCGGAGGAGGTTGAAGATTTTGAATCTGAGAAGATCTTGGCGGCCTATCCCGAAGACAGGATCCGAGACCGGCGGACCAGTCTGCGTTTGATCGCAGCAGCTGTGAAAGCCGGGGTAGAGCCCGATGACCTGAAGCAGGCGGTCAAAGCCTATGCCAAGGAAAGCGAAGGCTACACGCGCAGCAAGGTCTGTTTCTCCGACAATTGGTTCAAGATGCGGCGTTGGGAAAAGGGGCTGGCCCAGATCCAGGCCGACCGAGAGAAAGCGCGAGAGGCCGAAGCCAAGGGGCGCGCCAGCCTCGCCGAGTGGATCCACGAGCGCCATCCCTTGTGCCGCCACATCACCAACCGGCAGATCGAGGATTTGATCGTTTCAAAGCTAGTGACGCCTGAGCAGGTGCGCGCTGCGGGGCTGCAGGCGTGACTTTCGAGGGTTGGGAACGCAATCGTTTCGTTCGAGCAGTCGCGTTGGATGAGTGCGGGTAGGTAACCGGGTTGTGTTTCGTAATGGTAACCTTAATACTCCCAATGTTATACTGAGTTAACATAAGGTGTGACTGGAGTGGCAGCAGTGGATTATAGAGTTAAGCGGTGGAAATTGACACTAATGTTCTCTCAGTGTAACATGTAAAGGCTTAATGTCGCTTGGAGATATTATTATGGCTGTTCCGATCAAAATGCCCAGGGCGGCGCGTAAGGAGCTCGTGACACTTGGGGAAAACATTCGTGTTGCGCGACTGCGTCGCAAACTGACCGCTGAGATTGTCGCGCAGCGCGCTGGCACAACGCGACAGACCATCGCCAAGATCGAAAGCGGTAACCCCGCAGTCAAGATCGGCACCTACGTTGCTGTATTGCAGGCGCTCGGCCTCTTGAAAGGTTGGGGGGATATCGATGACCCGGTTGGAGAGCAGATGGCCCTGGATGACCTCCCGCAGCGTGCGAGACTGAAAAATGGTTGAGGTCTGGATCGACTGGAAGGGGCTGAAACAGGTCGGTACGCTCCACCGCACAGCGGGGCGCGGCCGAGAGCGGGTGTCTTTTACCTATCATGCCGACTGGCTTGGCGACGAAAATGCCTTCGGGCTTTCGCCGGACATGCCTCTCGTCAGAGGGCAATTCGTGCCGGAAACGGGGCAGGATATGCTTGCGCCACTTGGGGATTCTGCCCCCGACACCTGGGGGCGAACGGTGATGCGGCGCTATGAGGGGCGCATGGCAGAGTCCGAGGGGCGACGTCCGAGAGTGCTGCAAGAAACCGACTACCTGCTTGGGGTGAATGATGAGACCCGTTTGGGTGCGCTGCGCTTCAGGGTTGATGGCGAGTTTCAAGCGCGTGAGGGCATCGGGGTGCCTGCGCTAGTGAGCCTCGGGGATTTGCTTCATGCGTCTCAGCGCGTTCTGCGCGGGGAAGAGACCGCTGAGGACCTCAAAATGCTGTTCGCTCCCGGAAGTTCCCTCGGGGGCGCTCGTCCGAAGGCCAGCATCCTCGACCAACACGGCCGCCTGTCTGTCGCCAAGTTCCCGAAGGAGACGGACACCTATTGCGTGGAACGCTGGGAAGCCATTGCACTGGAATTGGCAAGACGCGCCGGAATTACGGTTTCTGATCACACGCTTGAGATAGCTGGCGACAAGCCTGTTTTCTTGTCCCATCGGTTTGACCGGAACGAGGACGGCAGGATCCCCTTCATCTCAGCCATGGCGATGCTGGGCGGCAGGGATGGAGAAAGCTACAGCTATTTGGACCTAGCCGATATTATCACTTCAGAAAGCGTAACGCCTGACCAGGACCGCGAGGAGCTCTACCGGCGGGTCGCATTTTCTATTCTTGTTACGAACCTCGATGATCACATGCGCAATCACGGATTTCTGCGTGGGCGTGGCGGCTGGCACCTCTCACCGGCCTACGACATCAACCCTGTGCCGAGCCAGCCGCGTGTGCTCAAGAGCTATGTCGACGATGACAATCCGGATGCCAGCATTGCCCTGCACCGCGCGCAACATGACTCCTATCTTCTCGAACGCAAGGAGGCAGATCGCATCATTGCCGATGTGGCCGAAGCGACGATGGCTTGGCGTGACGTTGCCCATGCATTGGGGGCTCCGGAGCGCGAGATCAGGGAGATGGCAACAGCCTTCGAGCACGAGGAAGCGGATCTGGCGCGAGCGTAAACTAGGGCAGCTGTCGCCTCTCGAGGACAAAGCAACACACCAGTGTGAAATTTACGCTGAAGCGCAAATCTAGAAAATTTACGCTGAAGCGTCAAATGTCGAAAATAATGGCCGCTGCGGTCTTTGAAGTTCCTGCGCCCTTATGGAGCAGGTTGACGAGACCTGTCAGATATTGAGTGCCAAACTCAGATCCTCAACGCCGTATTTCTGATTGCTGAACATAAGCGGGCAGCCGTGTCTGACGCGGTGCAGGTCCTGCTTCAACAAGAAAATTCCCCTGCGCCAGCGCATTCCTCGCGAGGCAAGTTTCTCGCTGACAGCCCCTTGGTGCCAGCTTTGGTCATGTTCATCGAAACACTCAAAATGAGGATCAAAAAATGGCTACTCAAACTCTGAAACTGAACGTCAAATCCGGCGAAAAAGACGGCAAGAACTTCTGGGATCGCTGCGGCGTCCTCTTCGTCAACACCGACGACAGCGGCAACATCACGTCGATCAACGTCAAACACAGCATGTTCCCCGACGTCGAAATGGTCGCCTTCCCACGTCGCGACGAAGATCCGGTCACCGAATGACCTCAATGCCAGGGCGGGGTTCCCGCCCTGGCTTTCTTTTGGGGCGATAGAGCTAAGCTGTAGTTCGGCTTTCAGGTGAAATTTCGTGGGCATGGCGGATTGATTCCGCGGTATTCACTTCGCTATCGGCTGGACTGTGAAGGTGTATTCGCACCTGTCTAGCCCCCAATTTCAGTGCCACTAATTTTGGATTTCTCTAATAAGGTTTCTGGCATGGGAGGTCGCATTCCGAGTGCATGATGGGGCCTGATGTGATTGTATTCTTTGAGCCAAATATTGAT
>Ga0228652_1000075_pt1 | contig 84603 bp, 87 predicted proteins | sample 64DmetaG_FD_183030 | JGI IMG/M metagenome (GOLD analysis project Ga0228652, IMG submission 183030) | Seawater microbial communities from Monterey Bay, California, United States - 64D | ecosystem: Environmental > Aquatic > Marine > Coastal | place: USA: California | collected 2016-10-05
CAAGACGCTGAAAGACGGCGATATTCTGAATATCGACGTCACGGTTATCGTTGATGGTTGGTTCGGTGACACCAGCCGGATGTACGTCGCAGGCAAGCTGCCGCGCAAAGCCGAGCGGTTGATACAGGTCACCCATGACGCTCTGTTCAAGGGCATTGAGGCCGTTAAGCCGGGCAACACCTTTGGCGATATTGGTCACGCGATCCAAGCCTATGTCGAGGCGCATCGCATGTCTGTTGTGCGTGATTTCTGCGGTCACGGGCTGGGGCGGGTGTTTCACGCACCGCCGAACGTGCTGCACTACGGTCGCGAAGGGTCTGGACCCGTGCTGGAAGAAGGCATGTTCTTTACGATTGAACCGATGGTTAATCTGGGCCGTCCAGAGACCAAGGTGTTGGCCGATGATTGGACTGCCGTGACCCGAGATAAATCCCTGTCGGCGCAGTTCGAACACTCGATCGGTGTGACTGCGACAGGCTGTGAGATTTTCACGCTGTCGCCCTCGGGCCGGTTTCATCCAACTTATGAGTTGTAGAGCCTAAAAAGCGCTGCATTCGTAACGGTTTGTTTACCAGTTTAGCGCCATGTTGAGCGCATGGCAGCTGACTCACCTTCCAACGCTTTCAAAGAGGCACCTTTGCCGGGGTTCCTCGTGGACTGCACACCACCTATCCCTCATGGGTCTCGTTCTACCCCACCCCCCCCCAGCGAACGAGATCACAGGCGTGACCACCGCTCCCGGCTAAGACATCGCTTTATGGAGGGTGGGGCAGCTGCCATGCCTGACTATGAGCTATTGGAATTGATATTGTTCCGCGCGCTCGCGCGGGGGGATACCAAACCACTCGCAAAACGACTGCTCACGGCCTTTGGCGATCTGAACAGGGTGATGGCAGCCTCACCTGCGCGGATCAAGGATGTCAAAGGGGCGGGGCAGGCGGTGGTCGAACAACTTAAGATTATGGAGGCTGTGGCCCACCGCATGGCGCGGGCCCAAGTGATCCAAAAGCCGATCCTATCATCGTGGGATAGTCTGCTGGGCTATTTACAAACCGCGATGGCGCATCAGCAGATTGAACAGTTTCGCGTGCTGTATCTGGACCGGAAGAATGTCCTGATCGCGGACGAAGAGCAGGGCAAGGGCACAGTGGATCATGTGCCCGTCTATCCGCGTGAAGTGGTCAAGCGCGCGCTTGAGCTTAACGCCTCAGCGTTAATCTTGGTGCATAACCACCCTTCGGGTGATCCGTCACCTTCAGATGCAGATATCGAGATGACCTATGCGATCCGCGATGCGGCGCAAGTTTTGGGCATCGTCCTGCATGACCATTTGATCATCGGCAAAGCGACGGAGCTCAGCTTTCGTAGCCAAGGCTTGCTTTAGAAGCTTCCGTGACAGTGCTTGAACTTCTTGCCTGATCCGCAGGGGCATTTGTCATTGCGGCTCGGGTTGCCCCACGTGCTTTGGTCATTTTCATTAAAGTTGGGTGCAGCAGCTTCGGCGCCGTCTACGGCCTCTGCCGGTGTGCTTCCTGATGCAGCAGCCTGCTGGGCGGCTTGTTGGGCCATAAGCTGCGCAATAAGGGCTTTTTGCTCTTCTTCAGTGCGGGGTCGAATGGTAGACAGGATTTTGGTCACCTCAGCGCGGAGACTGTCGAGCATCGAGGCAAACAGCTGAAAACCTTCGGTCTTGTACTCATTCAGAGGGTCGCGCTGCGCATACCCGCGAAAGCCCACAACAGAACGCAACTGTTCGAGCATCAAAAGATGTTCGCGCCATTTACTGTCAATCGTTTGCAACAGCACCTGCTTTTCGATGGTGCGCATCGCGTCTGGCCCGAATTGCGCGGCCTTGGCTGCCATGTATTCGTCTGCGGCCTTAACGATCCGTTCACGCATAACTTCTTGGTCTACGCCGTCTTCTTCTGCCCAGTCTTTGACGGGCATATCGATGTTCAGATGCGCGGTGATGTCTGCATGCAAAGCTTCGGTGTCCCACTGCTCCGAATAGCTGCGGGGGGGCATGTGCAGGTCCACCAGATCGTCGATCACTTCATGGCGCATATCACGCGCCACCTCCGAGATATCCTCGGCTTCCATGATCTCAAGTCGCTGTTCAAACACCGCTTTGCGTTGGTCGTTCATGACGTCGTCGAACTTAAGCAACTGCTTGCGGATATCGAAGTTGCGGCCTTCGACTTTGGCCTGCGCCTTCTCAAGCGACTTGTTCACCCAAGGGTGTACGATGGCCTCGCCCTCTTTCATCCCTAGCGTCGAGAGCACCTTTTCCAGCCGCTCCGAACCGAAAATGCGCATCAGGTCATCGTCAAGGGACAGGAAGAAGCTAGACCGGCCCGGATCACCCTGACGGCCAGACCGGCCGCGCAACTGGTTATCAATCCGGCGGCTTTCGTGGCGCTCCGTCGCAAGTACGAACAGGCCGCCCGCATCGAGAACCTTTTGTTTTTCCTCAGCGACTTCAGCCTCAATCCGGGCGCGGGTTTCCGCAGGATCGGCCTCAGGGGTGTCAGCCATTGCCTGCAAAACACGCATTTCCACGTTGCCACCCAGCTGGATGTCCGTGCCGCGGCCCGCCATGTTGGTGGCGATTGTGACCTGACCCAGCTTGCCTGCGTCGGCCACAATCTGGGCTTCTTGCTCGTGCTGGCGCGCGTTCAAAACATTGTGCGCGATGCCCTCTTTGGTCAACAACTGGCTCAACATCTCCGATTTCTCAATCGAAGTGGTGCCGACCAGCACGGGCTGGCCCTTTTCGTTCGCTTCCTTAATGGAGATCACGACCGCATTAAATTTCTCTTGCGCAGTGCGGTATATCTGGTCGTGGTCGTCGACCCGCGCGATCGGCTTGTTGGTGGGCACTTCGACCACACCCAAACCGTAAATTGATGCAAATTCTTCCGCTTCGGTGGCGGCTGTGCCGGTCATGCCGGACAGGGTGTTGTATAGGCGGAAATAGTTTTGGAACGTGACCGAGGCGAGCGTTACGTTTTCAGGCTGAATTTGGCAGCCCTCTTTGGCCTCAATCGCTTGGTGCAGGCCATCGCCCAAACGACGCCCGGCCATCATCCGGCCAGTGAATTCGTCAATCAAAACAACTTCATTGTTGCGTACGATGTACTGCGTGTCCTTCAGGAACAGTTTGTGCGCACGCAAACCCTGATTAACGTGGTGCACCAAGGTGACACTTTCCGGGTCATACAGCGATGCCTCGGCGTCGAGCAGGCCAGCTTCGTGTAAGATCTCCTCAAGGAACTCGTTACCTTCGTCAGTAAAGGTCACGTTGCGGGTCTTTTCATCCAAAGTGTAGTGTTCTTCGCGCACCTGGGGGATCAGATCATTCACCTTGATATAAAGATCCGAGCGGTCCTCGGAGGGGCCCGAAATCACCAGCGGTGTCCGTGCCTCATCAATTAGGATCGAGTCGACTTCATCGACGATGGCAAAGAAATGCCCGCGCTGCGCCATGTCGGATTTATTGGCGCGCATGTTGTCGCGCAGGTAGTCAAAGCCCAGCTCGTTGTTGGTGGCGTATGTGATGTCTGCCGCGTAGGCCGCTTGTTTTTCGGCTTCGGGTTGCTGCGGGTATACGACGCCAGTCGTCATGCCCAATTGCGCAAAGACTTTGCCCATCCATTCAGCGTCGCGTTTGGCAAGATAATCGTTAACGGTCACCACATGGACGCCCTTGCCCGCAAGCGCATTCAGGTACGCGGGCAGGGTGGACATGAGGGTCTTGCCCTCACCAGTTTTCATTTCGGCAATGTTGCCTTCGTGCAGGAAAATCCCGCCTAACAACTGCACGTCAAAGGCCCGTAGGCCAAGCGCGCGGCGCGCACCTTCGCGGCAGTTGGCAAAGGCTTCGGGCAACAGGGCATCAAGGCTTTCGCCGTTTTGTGCCCGTTCCTGTAGTGTGCGGGTGCGCGCGATGATGTCTTCGTCGGACAGGGCCTGAAATTCAGGCTCCAGCGCATTGATTTGAGCGACAATCTTGCGGGTTGCTTTTACTTTGCGATCGTTCGGCGTGCCAAAAACCTTTTTGGCAATAGTTCCCATCCCCAACATCAGCGTCGCATCCCCAATCGTAACAGGCACACGGTCGCCCGCGCACAAAAAGTTGCTGACAGTCCGCTTGTCCCTGCGCCGCGAGGTCCCTATCAAGGAAGCTGAGCGCCAACTAAGTGGCGGACTGACTTCGTCTATCGGCACATAAGGGCCTGTCTATTGGGTGTCAACGTGACGAACCGGGCAAGCACGCAGGATTGAACCAGATTGAACACGGCGGGCCACACTTTGGCTCCGAGATAAGAGGACTTCCCCATGACATCGATGAAACGCTTTTTGGCCTCTGTGGCGATTGCTGCGGCCTTTGTTGCCCCCGCTCAGGCGCAGGATGCCAACACCGTTTTGGCCACTGTGAACGGGGTCGACATTACCTTGGGCCACGTTGTGGCATTGGTCGAAAACCTACCCGATCAGTACCAATCCCTGCCCGATGATGTTCTGTTCCAAGGTGCGATGGACCAGCTGATTAACCAAGAAGCATTGGCCGGGTCTGCGCGGGAAAACGTGAGCCGTGCGTTGCGTTTAACATTGGAGTTGCAGGAAAAAGCGTTGATCGCGCAATCCGTAATCGCCGATGCGAGCCAAGCAGAGGTCACCGAAGACGATCTGCGTGCGCTTTATGATGTAGAGTTTGCGGCCACGGTGCCCGCGCCTGAATTCAATGCCTCCCACATCCTTGTGGATAGCGAAGAGACCGCTGCGTCCCTCGTGACCCAAATCGAAGATGGCGCGGATTTTGCGGAATTGGCCAAGACACATTCCACCGGTCCGTCTGGCCCACGTGGGGGTGCGCTGGGTTGGTTTGGCTTGGGGCAAATGGTGCCTGAGTTTGAGCAGGCTGTCCTTGGGCTTGAGGTTGGCGCGGTCTCTGCGCCCGTGCAAACGCAGTTCGGCTGGCATGTCGTGACATTGAACGAACGCCGTGAGCAAAGCGCGCCTGCGTTTGAGGATGTACGTGCCGAACTGGAAGGTCAGTTGCGTGAGCAGCGTGGTCAAGAAAAAGCGGCATCCGTTGTGGCTGCTGCTGATGTCGTACGCGCCGAGATCGAACTGGATCCAGCGTTGATCCGGAACAGCGATCTGATCGCTGACTAGGTATCATGAAAACGGTTGAGCGTCCTGAGATGTCCAAGAAAAAGCAAAAAATCAAGGCGCTAAAGGCCGAAGTTAAACGTCTTCGCCGCGCGTTAGAGGCACCCAAAGGGCCGTTGGTCTCGCCCTTGGCCCCTGCCGTATTCCCGGAATTGCCCGTTGTGCCCGGCGTTCGCTTTGCCACGGCTGCGGCTGGTGTCAAATACGCAGGCCGCACAGATGTGATGCTGGCGGAATTGGCACCAGGGACCGCGGTGGCGGGGGTGTTCACACGATCCGCCACGCGGTCAGCGAACGTTTTGGATTGTCAGGCCAAGATCGGTAGCGCGCCGGATGCAGGGGCAGCGATCATCGTGAATTCGGGCAATTCAAACGCATTCACTGGGGCGGCTGGTGATAAGTCCGTTGCTGCAATTTGTGACGCAGTGGCGCAGGGATTGGCGTTGCCGGTGGATCGTGTCTTTACGGCTTCAACCGGGGTGATCGGGCAGCGATTGCCTCACGATAGGATCACCGCAAAGGTCACGGAATTGGTCGACGCGTTGCATTCGGACGGGGTGGCCGAAGCGGCCGCTGCAATCATGACAACGGACACCTTCGCGAAGGGTGCCAAGGCTACAGCTGACATTGCGGGCACGCCTGTCCAAGTCGTGGGTATTGCCAAGGGCTCGGGCATGATTGCGCCGGATATGGCGACAATGCTGGTCTATATTTTCACGGACGCGGCGATTGCGCAGCCCACCTTGCAGGCCATGTTGACGCGCCTCACGGATCGGACGTTCAATGCGATCACGGTGGACAGTGACACTTCGACCTCCGACAGTTTGATGCTTGCTGCGACCGGGGCGGCCGGGCACGCGATGATCGAAGATCTCGAAACGCCTGCGGCTGCCGCGTTTGAGGCCGCTTTGCACGGTGTGATGCATGATCTTGCCTTGCAGGTGGTGCGCGACGGTGAGGGTGCAACCAAGCTGGTTGAAGTCCAAGTCACAGGGGCCGCAAGCGAGGCGGATGCCCGTAAAGTCGCCTCTGCGATTGCCAACTCACCACTTGTGAAGACCGCCATCGCTGGTGAAGATCCCAACTGGGGGCGCATCGTGATGGCAGTGGGTAAGTCGGGCGCGGTTGCGGATCGCGACACGCTTACGATTTATTTTGGCGATATTTTGGTCGCGGAAAAGGGCTGGGTCAGCCCCGATTACACCGAAGAAGCCGGTGCCGCTTATATGAAAAACGATCACATTACCGTCGTGGTCGATCTTGGTGTTGGGGCTGCGCGCGACACTATGTGGACCTGTGATTTGACCTACCGGTATGTCGAGATCAATGCAGACTACCGGTCCTAATCCGGTTCTTGGGGGAAGAGTATGAAGGTCGTTTTGGTTTCGGCCGTTGCGTTGATTGACGTCGATGGACGGGTTTTGTTGGGGCAACGCCCCGAAGGCAAAAGCATGGCGGGCCTGTGGGAATTTCCGGGTGGCAAGGTAGAGCCCGGTGAGACGCCAGAAGCTGCATTGGTGCGTGAGTTGGAGGAAGAACTGGGCATCAACACGTGGTCGTCCTGCTTGGCGCCGTTAACTTTCGCCAGCCACAGTTATGACGATTTTCATCTTTTGATGCCTCTGTTCGCCTGTCGCAAGTGGGAGGGGCAGCCGCAATCGCGCGAAGGTCAGGCGCTGAAGTGGGTGCGACCCAACGCTCTCAAGGATTATCCGATGCCTGCGGCTGACGTGCCGCTTATCCCGATACTAAGAGATTGGCTGTAGCTCGGCGCATTGACGTTCATATACCTTTAACTGACCTAAATGGTTTTAGGTATGGGCGGATGCACGCGCTGCGAAATGCATCACGTGCCTCAAAATCAGGCGGTACGGGCGGGCGCACATACAACATATGTCCTTAAATCGCGCGTAAACACGTATTTATCGGCGAAAATACGCGCAAAAGGCGAGCGATCGGAACTAAAATTAATAGATGCTTAACTTGTGGGCACTATAACGTTTGTGAGGTTGAGGAGGAGCCCGCACAATGATCAAAACCATAATGATTGGATCGACCGTATCCGTGCAGGGCATTTTCGTGAAACTGCTGCCTAATAAATTGATGCAGGTCAGGGTCGGTTCCCGGATATTCACAGGGCGCCCAGTCGGGGCTGGCTGACCACTCTTCGTCGTCAGCCAACAGGAATTTAGACCCAGCCACCCAAGTTATCGCGTACAATGTCCGCGAGCGCATCCATGTGGACATCGTCATCGTTAAGGCACGGGATGTAGGTGAACTGCTCGCCACCGGCCTCTTCAAAGCTTTCTTTGATCTCTTCGTTGATTTCTTCCAACGTCTCGATGCAATCGGCTGAAAATGCAGGTGCGATGACGGCAATCTTTTTCTTGCCATCCTCTTCTGCAAGCCGCGCGACTTCTTTAACAGTGTAGGGCTTCAGCCATTCCTCCGGACCAAATTTCGACTGGAAGGTCGTCATGATCTCGCTCTTGTCCCAGCCCAAACGTTCACGCAGCAGGCGCGTCGTTTTCTGGCATTGGCAGTGGTAGGGGTCGCCCTCCATCAGATACCGTTTTGGCACGCCGTGGTAGGAACACACCAAGATGTCGGGCCGGTCTTCGATGTTGGCGTAGGCGCGTTCTACGGATTGCGCGAGGGCCTCAATATAGCGCGGATCGCTTGAATATGCAGAAACTGTTCGCACAGCGGGTTGCCATTTTGGGGCCATCAATGCGCGGAAAAACTGGTCGTTTGCCGTGGCGCTCGTGGCGCCCGCGTATTGAGGATAAAGCGGGAAAAACAAGATCTTATCACAGCCCGCTGCCAACATCTGTTCAACCTTGGATTTGGTCGATGGGTTGCCGTAGCGCATGCAGTAGTCCACCACCACACGGTCGCCAAAGCTCTCGGCCATGCGCTGCGCCATTTTGGCGGTTTGTGCCTTGGTAATTGTGGCCAAGGGGCTTTCGCCTTTGTCCTCGTTCCAAATGGATTTGTACGCCGCACCCGAGCTAAAAGGGCGTTTGGTCAAGATCACCAATTGCAACAGAGGCTGCCACAGCCAAGGCGAGTAATCGATAACGCGGCGGTCGCTCAGAAACTCACCCAGATAGCGACGCATCGGCCAGTAGGTATAGTGATCCGGCGTGCCCAGATTGGCCAGCAGCACACCGACTTTGCCAAACCGCACCTTGGGGTGATCCGCATCGGCATGGGTCAGCGAGCCGTCGGGCTTGAAGTCGGGCAGGGTGTTGCTTGGGGAATGCATCGCGTCTTTCATGTCGTCTCCGGTGGGGGGTAGCTTGTCTCAGTATACTCGACGGTGCCAAGCGCGTCAGCAAGGCGGGCAGTTGCCGAGCCGGGGCGCAGCGGTTTGGGTTGATCGGCAGAGGGAGCCCAGCCCGTAAGAAAGGCCAGTTCAAAGGTCGCGTGAATGCGACCACCCTCTGCGGGGAATGCTTGGCTATAAATATGGGCCGCTCGCGGGAAAAGGCCACGTTTGGGCGGCGTTTTGTGCCGATCTGCCAGTGCGTTGGTCTCGCCCATGGCGCGCAGATCGCTGATGAGGTGGAGCATGTCACGGTATGTCACCGCGCGCGTCAGCACGTCAGCCACAGGTAATGCCAGCCCAGCACGCCCCAAAAGCGCACCTAGATCGCGAATGTCGCCCATCGGGGCGACGCGTGGTGATAGGCCGCCCATCTCGGCAGCCTCCGCCTCCGAGATGGCAGTGCGTAGTTCGCGTAGGGTCTGGCCGCCAAAGGCCACGCACAAAAGCAGGCCATCAGGTTTGAGCGCGCGGCGCGCCTGTACCAACTGTCCAACGGGGTCATTTGCCCAGTGCAAAGCCATCGCATGGATGACCAGATCATGGGCGCCGGGCGTCAGATCCAGCAAATCAGTGTCGGGAACGAGGCGAGCATCGGGAAAGGCAGGTCCCCAAATTTGCGGCGCACCTGTCACAATCGCGGGCTCTGTAAACGTTCTGTTAACGTCGATGAGTCTTTCTTTGATCTCCTCAATGGCGTCGTTGTGCAGGAACCACGCGCCGACATCACCGACCCGCGCGGCGCGCGCACGGGTATGGGCCAGTGCGGTTTCATCAGTAAGGCGTGGCGTTTGGGTCGTCATAATCAGCGTAGATAGGAGAAACCTTTGGGTTTGCAAACCGTCATCCGTGCGCTTTTCCCGCCGCAATGCCTTCTGTGCGAGGCGTGGGTGGCGGAGGCAGGCGGTTTATGTCCGGATTGTTGGCGCGACACCGAGTTTTTGACGGGTGTTCTGTGTGACAGCTGTGCTGCCCCTTTGCCGGGTTTGACTGCGGATATCGCGGTGCATTGCGACACGTGTTTATCTTCGCCGCCACCATGGCGTCACGCGCGTGCGGTGATGCGCTATACTGGGCGGGGGCGGCACTTGGCGTTGGCTCTGAAGCACTCCGACAGGACCGATATCGCGCCGGGCGCTGCGGGCATGATGCACCGGGCGGCCCATGATCTTATTTCCGCAAAAAGTGTTTTTGTGCCGGTGCCGTTACATTGGACCCGCTTGGCCAAGCGCCGCTATAACCAATCAGCGCTATTGGCGCAGGCGCTCGCACGACAGGCGGATGCTCAGGCGGCTTTGGGGGCTTTGCATCGGCCCAAACGTACACGCTCTCTGGGTGGGTTAAATGCGGATGCCCGCGCTAGGGAACTGGATGCGGCAATCGTCGTCGCGCAACCTCAATCCGTTCTGGGCCGTCATGTTATTTTAGTTGATGATGTCCTGACCTCTGGGGCTACGTTGCGCGCCTGCGCGCGTGCGGTTCAGCAAGCGGGTGCTGCTCAGGTTGATATTGTGGTTCTGGCTCGCGCTACGCCGCAGGTCTGATTGCCAATGGCCTCGCGGCTGGACCTTTGTGTGTGGCCATGCTTTAGGACTGTGTAACCCACAGCCCCTGCGAGAGGAGTGCACATGCAACCCGTCGAAATCTATACCTCCCCCACATGTGGTTTTTGCCATGCGGCCAAGCGGCTTTTGTCGTCTAAGTCGGTGAATTTTGTTGAATTTGACGTCTCGCGCACACCCGAAAAACGCCAAGAAATGATGTCGCGGGCCCACGGTGGGCATACCGTGCCGCAAATTTTCGTAGGCGATATTCATGTGGGTGGCTGCGATGACCTGTATGCTTTGGAACGCGCGGGAAAGCTGGACGCGCTCTTGGCGGGGTAGCGAAACCCCATGAGGCTGGGCCTGATCCAACCCACCGCGAGCGATACGCCCGCCGACAACCTTGCGGCCACATTGGCTGATATCGGGCGGGCCGTTGAGCAAGGGGCCGAATGGGTGCTAACCCCAGAGGTCACCAATTGCGTGTCTGCCAGCCGCACTCGTCAGATCGAAGTGCTAGAACTAGAAGAGCATGATGCGACCTTGCCTGCGTTGCAAAAGGCGGCTGCGGATCATGGAATTTGGCTGCTGATCGGCTCGCTTGCGATCAAGACAAACGACCCTGATGGGCGCTTTGCCAACCGATCCTACCTGATTGATCCCTTTGGCGAAATTACAGCTCGCTACGACAAGATCCATATGTTCGACGTGGATGTTTCCGCGACCGAAACCTACCGCGAAAGCGAAGGTTATCGCCCGGGTGACAAAGCGGTGCTTGCGCAGACCCCATGGGGCGCAGTGGGGATGACAATTTGCTATGATGTGCGGTTCGCCCATTTGTACCGGGGGCTGGCACAGGCAGGGGCGACGTTTTTAACCGTGCCTTCTGCCTTTTCGCCCGTCACGGGGGCTGCGCATTGGCATGCTCTGTTGCGGGCGCGCGCCATTGAAACAGGCTGTTTTGTGATTGCACCTGCCCAAACCGGTATCCACCCAACGACGCGTGGCCGTGCGCGGGCAACCTATGGTCACTCGCTTGTCGTAACGCCATGGGGCGACGTGGCGCTGGATGCGGGTGACGCTTGCGGTGTATACCTGTGCGACATCGCGCCAGAAGAGGTGGCGCAGGCACGCGCACGTGTGCCCTCTATCACAAAGGACGCGCCCTTTACCGGGCCCTAACGCAGCAAAAAGAATGACGACCGACACCGAAGACCTCGCCGTATCGCTCTTTTCGGAGATGCTCACAGCAGATCAACTGTTGCGGAGCAGGCTGTCCAAAGTGCTGCCCAAGGGGATGGAGTTGAGCCATTTTGCCGTGCTGAACCACCTTGCGCATATCCAAGAAGAGCGGTCCCCCGCGCAGCTGGCCCAGACATTCAATGTCACCCGCGGCGCGATGACCAATACGTTGGGCAAGCTGGAGTGGGCCGGTCATGTCCATATCCGTCCGGACTGGGATGACGCTCGGCGCAAAATGATCGCGATCAGTCCTGCGGGTATCAAGGCGCGCGATGCCGCAGTGGCGGCGCTTTTGCCGCTGATCGTGGATTTGGTTGAAAGCATTGGCCGCCAAAAGGCACGCGCGACCGTGCCTGTCCTGCGTGAAATGCGTAATCGACTGGCCAGAGACGATTGATCAAACTGACAATCGCATTGCAAAAAGGGCGCCCCGAAGAGCGCCCTTTTCTAAAATGTATGTCATAAATAAATTTTAGAGGAACCTGAGATCAGGATTTCTTGCGACGGCTCCGCATAAAGGCGATGCCACCCAGACCTGCAAACAGCAGGGGCAGGGATGCTGGCAGCGGAACAGCAGCCATTGTCAGGTTAGCGAATTCAAACGCGGGCAGACCAACCGATTTGAAAGTGATCGAGTCGAAGCCAGCGCCTGTTGTGTCTGTGATCGTGACCAGCACCGCACCACGGCCAAGACCGGGCGAAGGGAAGATCGGCTGCAGAGCGGGGTCTGCACCGTTGATCACAGTCGTGGTGCCGCCACCGGACAATGTGATTTCGAGATCGTTGTATGTGTCTGGCGAGCCCCAGATGAACGAAACTACGCCCATCGCGTTGCCGGTCAGGCTGTATGTCGCCGTCGCGTCGCGGGAAACCGCCGTATAAAGTGCAGATGGATCGTCGACATTGATGATGCCGGTCCATGGGCTTAGACGTTGGTTAGGAAACGTCGAAGAATTGCCGAAGACGTTCTCGGCTACAAAGCCAGTTGTCGAGTCCGCGAGCGGGTTGGCAACTGGTGTTGTTGGAATGACATTGGATTGCGTGATCGTCACGGCGAATGCCAATGACGCAGAGGCAGCCAACATCCCCGCAGCAACTAAAGTGGTTTTTAAAGTTTTAAACATGATTTCCTCATCAGTAACTAATCTTAAGATACATTACCTGAGGTGTTTAAAATCTTCAACGTTTTCATGCAAAAATGACCATAACCCTTAAAAATGGACAAATTTGAGTGAAAACAAGGCACTTATGGGGCGAAGTTGCGCAGCCGTTAAGCACATCTCGTTTTGTGACGTTAACGTTTTGTTATCTTTTGATACTCGCAGTCACGTAATTGACCGAAAGATCCTTGGCAGAGATTCGCCACTTCCACGTCACCGGATTGAACTGAAATCCTTTGCGGTCGACGGGCGTGAGGCCGGATTGTTCAATGAGTTGAAAGAGTTCGTCAGGGGTGATGAACTTGCGCCAATCGTGGGTACCTTTGGGCAGCCAACGCATCACATATTCGGCGCCGATGATCCCCATGACAAAGCTTTTGGGGTTCCGATTCAGGGTCGAACAGATCATCAACCCACCTGATTTCATCAAGTGCTGACATGCCGTTAGATAAGCGAGGGGGTCGGCTACGTGTTCAACAACCTCCATGTTCAGAACGACATCAAAGCGGGGCTCATCGCTTGCGGCTAAATCTTCGGCCGTTGTGCAGCGGTAATCGATTTCGAGACCAGATTGCTCTGCGTGCAGCTGAGCAACGGGGATGTTCCGCTCAGCCGCATCAACGCCCACCACGGTCGCACCCAGTCGTGTCATTGGTTCTGCCAAAAGGCCGCCACCGCATCCGATATCCAGCAGGCGAAGGCCTTTGAATGGCTCTGGCTGGGTCAAGTCACGGTCAAATTCCATCGCAATCTGCTGGGTAATATAGTCCAGCCGGCATGGGTTAAGCATGTGTAGCGGCTTGAACTTGCCATTGGTGTCCCACCATTCGGCGGCCATGGCTTCGAATTTTGCGATCTCGGCGGCGTCAACTGTTGTGGTCATGGGGGCAACTCTTCGGTAGGGTTTGTGTGGTGCAAGGTTTCCAAAGGGCTATATAGAGCACCCATGGACAGATACCCGAGTCAAAAGCGCGCAGGCGCATACCTGTACCCGCCGTTGGACCCCTGGGACCAGCGAATGCTAGAGGTAGGCGAGGGGCACCGTATCTATGTAGAGCAGTGCGGCAACCCCGAAGGCGCGCCGGTGATTGTGCTGCATGGTGGCCCCGGTGGCGGCTGTAGCCCATCGATGCGGCGCTATTTCGACCCAAATGTGTGGCGGATCATTCTGTTTGATCAGCGTGGATGTGGCCGCTCGCGTCCCCACGCGGTGGTCAAAGACAACACGACATGGCACCTCGTACGCGATATTGAGGCCATTCGGAACACGCTAGGCGTTGATCGTTGGGCGGTTTTTGGGGGGTCATGGGGCGCGACGCTTGCGTTGATTTACGCGATTACTCATCCCGAACGGGTGGGTTACTTGGCGGTGCGCGGTGTGTTCTTGATGATGCAGCGTGAGTTGGATTGGTTTTATGGCGGCGGCGCGGGGCAATTTTGGCCCGAGCAATGGGCGCGGTTTGTGGGCCTGATCCCCGAAGAAGAGCGGCACGACCTGATCGCGGCCTATCATTCGCGGCTGTTTTCCGCTGATCTGATGCAGGAGACCCGCTATGCCCGGGCATGGGCCGCGTGGGAAAATGCGCTGGCCTCGATGGCGAGCCAAGGCCACGGCGGTGATAGCCCTGCGGAATACGCGCGGGCCTTTTCCCGGCTTGAGAACCATTATTTCGTGAACAAAGGCTGGCTTGAATCCGACGGGTGGATTTTGAACAACCTTGGCCGCATTGCGGGCACCCCCGGTGTGATCGTGCAGGGCCGGTATGATATGATCTGCCCGCCGTATTCTGCGCAGGCGTTGTCGGATGCGTGGTCCGGTAGCACGCTGCACATGATCCCAAATGCAGGTCACGCCCTGTCGGAGCCTGGCATCAGTGAGGCATTGGTCGAAGCGATGAACCGCGCGGGCCAACGGACCAAATCGCTGGGGCTGCTTTAGCGCGGGCATTGCCCGGCCAGGCAGGCCCGGACCTCTGCGCGGGCGGCGGGGCTGTCACGGTGCAGAGCATACTCAGGGCAGGGGCCCGATCGTAGCACATGGGTGTCTCCGCGGCGCTCTAGAAATGCGATGTAGCCGCCTTGTGGTACGGCTCCGCACCATTGGCCTGCGCAACTCACCTCGACGGTAATGATTTCATTGAAGCGTTGGTTCAGCCCGCCAGCGCCCGCGCGCACCCCCGAAAACCTAGCCTTGGCCACAAAAGAGAGCGGCACCCCGCGCAGATCCGTGCGAGCCGTGCTTTGCTGGCCACCCAGTCGGTCCACAATGCCGGCAGCCAGCACATAGGCCCGGTCCGAGCCCGCGGCAAAGCGAAAGCTGTCCGAAAGGGTAGGCGCCTGCTTGCAGGATAACGCCTGCGCCTGAGACGCAAGTGTTAGGGCAATGACAACGGCGCGGAACATAGGCTTAGCCTGCACGTAGAAATACGCGCAGGATAAGGGGGTATATCGTCGCTACAGAAGTGCAAACTCCCGCAAGACATCGCGGTAGATGTCACGCTTGAACGGCACGATGGCATCCAGCAGGTCAGGCCCACGCATCCACTGCCAGCGCAGGAATTCGGGGTGCTCGGTTTCGATCACGATGGCCGTGTCTGGCGCAAGCATGCGCATACGAAACCATGTCTGCTCTTGGCCGCGAAACCGCCCCTTCCAAAGCTTGGGCAGTAAATCCAGCGGTAGATCGTAGCGCAGGGGTGTCGCAGTTTGTCCAAGGACATCGACCTGATCGGCGCGCAGGCCGGTTTCTTCCTCCAGCTCACGCAGGCCCGCAGTGCGTAGGTCTTCGCCTGCGTCCACACCACCCTGCGGCATTTGCCACGCGCCGGGGGTATCAATCCGCTCACCCGCCCAGATCAGCCCATCGGAGTTGAGAAGGCACAGGCCCACGTTGGGCCTGTACGGCAGCTTGGCTGCATCTTCTAACGTGATCATCAGTTTATTGCACCGCCATATCGATGGCGCTGAGGCCTTTGAGGATATCAACCGCATAGGCCAATTGGTAATCGTCGGTGCGCAGCTGCGCGGCCTGTTCAGCGGCTTCCTGCTCTTGCAGGATCTGCTGCTGTTGATCTTCGCTCAGACTGTCGTTTGAGATGGACCCACGCAGACCCGCCTCAGAGCGGCGAGGGCGATCATCGGCCTCTTCTTCGGATGGTTGCACGCGTGGCGGTTGCTGCACCACGATGTCGGGTGACACGCCCAAGGCTTGGATCGAGCGGCCCGAAGGCGTGTAATAGCGCGAGGTCGTCAAACGCATCGCCCCGTCACCCTGCACAGGCATGATCGACTGAACCGATCCTTTGCCAAAGCTTTTGGTGCCCACGACCACGGCGCGGCGATGGTCCTGCAAGGCACCTGCCACGATCTCGGATGCAGAGGCCGAGCCGCCGTTGATCAACACGACCAGCGGCAGGCCGTTGATCGTGTCACCGGGGCGCGCGTTGAAACGGTCGCCATCACGCGGGTTGCGCCCACGGGTCGAGACGATTTCGCCCTGCTCAAGGAAAATGTCAGCCAGTTCGACACCCGCCGTCAGCAGACCACCGGGGTTGTTGCGCAAATCCAGCACAACGCCGTTGATGTTGTCCAAACCACCTGCGGCTTCGATCTCACGCTCCATGCCGTCGCGGACGTTGGGCAGAGTCTGTTCGTTAAAGGTCGAAACCCGCACCACGACACTGTCACCTTCGGTGCGGACCCGTGCGGCGGTCAGCTTGATGTTGCCGCGGGTAACGCCAATCTCTAGCGGCTCCTCTACGCCTTCGCGGCGCACGGTCAACTCGACATCGGTGCCCACAGGGCCTTTCATTAATTCGACCGCTTCGCTGAGCGTCAGGCCAAGCAGGCTTTCACCATCGACGGCGGTGATAAAGTCGCCCGCCTCGATGCCCGCCTCAAGTGCGGGGCTGCCGTCCATCGGCGTGACAACTTTCACAAAGCCGCTTTCTTGCTGCACCTCAATCCCGAGGCCGCCGAACTCACCGCGGTTATCCACCTGCATGGCCGTAAAGGCCTGTGGCGGCAGATAGCTGGAATGCGGATCAAGTGAGGTCAGCATTCCGTTGATGGCGGCTTCAATCAGCTCTCCCTCATCGACTTCCTCGACGTATTGGGTGCGGATGCGTTCAAAAATAATTCCAAACAGGTCAAGCTGTTCGTACACACTGGCCCGGTCTCCCGCTTCTTCAGCAAGCAAAGGCCCGGCAATGTAGGTTGTCGCGCCAATCCCGGTAATCGTGCCGACTGCGGCGGCCATGAGCATCTTTTTCATTTGATCTCTCTTTTATGCATCAAGCGGCGGGCCTATTGGGCAAACCAATCCGCGGGGTCCACCGGTGTGTTCCGGTCTCTTACCTCTATATAAAGCGTCTCGGAGCGGCCTGCGCCACCACCTTGTCCCACCTCGCGCAGAAAATCCTGCGCTCGTGGCAAGGTGCCGCCCATCACGCCGACGGGTGCGCCTTGGCTCAGAATGGTACCGGATGTTCCGTAAGTCTCTGACATTCCAGCAAGAATGATCAACTCATTGGGGCCGGGTTCCAGTATGATGACCTGCCCTTGGTCCAACAAAGGGCCTGCATAGCGAATGGTCGCGTCTAACGGAGATGTGACCAACGCGCCGGGTGTTGTGGCGATGAGCCAGCCGTTGCGGACAATTCCGGCGGCATCTGCTTCACCAAAGGTGCGCAGCACTTGGCCGGTGACAGGCAGCGGCAGGGCCGTGGTCGTGGCTTCGGGCGCTGGTGTCGTACCCGCCCCCGAAAGGGTGCCTAGACCATCGGCAAAGCCCGACAACGTATCGGCGTTTTGCACGAGAGCGGCCATGGCATCGGCGTCCTGGACAAACCGTTGTGGGCGGTCTGTACGATTGGACAAGGCGGTGGCCAGTGCCGTGCGGGCGGTCTGTACCTCGGCCAATCCAGTTTCAAGCGTTATCTGGGCATGGTTTTGCAGATCCCGCAAAAGCGCGAGGTCGGCCAGGTCCGTGCGCAGGGCGTCGACCTCGGCCTGTATGGCGGGGGTGATCGCGGCCACCATTTGCCCTGCTTGCGCGGTGCCAACAGGCCCCGATGGATGCAGCGTCAAAAGGGGGGCAGGCGTGTGCCCGATCCGTGCGAGCACGCCCAAAAGTTGGGCCACTTCGGCGCGACGGTCCTCAAGGTCTGCTGCCAAAACCCGTTCACGCGCGTTAACCTGTCGGAGGCCGTCGCGCAGCGCGGATAAGCCATCCTCATAGGCGCGAACGGTTCGGGTCAGGGCCGCGATCCGGTCTGAGGCGCGGTTCGCATCTGCAAGCAGATCACCCGCTGAAATCAACTGCTGTGCTGCGGCGCGGGCCGTTTGTTCCAGCGTTTGCGCGCGGGCAGGCCCCACGGATAGCGCGCTCAACGCACCCGCCAGTGTGGCGGCCATGATGACCGCGCGCAGGATCATCCGAACAGGCACCGGCCTGTCATCTCGGGCGGCGGTTGCAGTCCCATCAGGGCCAGCACCGTGGGCGCGAGGTCGGCCAAACGTCCGTCTTGCATCGTGGCGCCTGCGGGGCCACCAACCATGATCACCGGAACGGGGTTCAGCGTGTGGGCCGTATGTGGCGCGCCGGTTGTTGGTTCAACCATGGTTTCGCAATTACCGTGGTCGGCGCAGATAATTGCCGCACCCCCTTTGGCCTTGAGGGCGGTTAGGGCGGCACCAAGCCCGGTATCCACAGCCTCACATGCTTTGGCGGCGGCTGCGAGGTCCCCGGTGTGACCCACCATGTCTGGGTTGGCGTAGTTCACAACGATCAGGTCGTAGCCTGCGTTAATCGCGCTGATAAAATGCTCGGTCACTTCAGCGGCGGACATCTCGGGTTGAAGGTCATAAGTCGCGACCGCGGGTGATTTCGGCATGAACCGATCCTCGCCTGGCTCGGGTGTTTCCTTGCCCCCGTTCAAAAAGAACGTGACATGCGGGTATTTCTCGGTCTCTGCGAGGTGGAATTGCCGTTTTCCGGCCTGAGCCACCCATGCGCCCAACGTGTTTTCAACCTGCTTTTTGGGGTAGACCGTGGCCATAAAGGCGTTGTGCGCCTCGGAGTAGTCGACCATGCCCAGCATATGCAGCGGTGTTTGTGTGCGGGCGAACCCGACAAAAGCAGGATCGGCCAGCGCACTGAGGATTTCGCGGGCGCGATCGGCCCGGAAATTGAGGCAAAAGAACCCGTCGCCCTTTGCCATCCCGGTGTGACCTGGGAGGACGGTCGGGGCGATAAATTCGTCCGTTTCGCCTTTGGCATAGCTTTGGGCTACGGCGGCGCCTGCTTCAGACGCACTTGCCCCTTTGGCAAAGACCATGGCGTCATACGCGCGTTCAACCCGGTCCCAGCGGGTGTCACGGTCCATCGCCCAATAGCGACCAATCACCGTTGCGATCCGCGCGCCAGCGGGTAGGGCAGACTGAAGTTGGTCAAGGAAGCCATCGGCAGATTGTGGCGCCACGTCGCGGCCATCGGTGATGGCGTGAATGGCCACGGGCACACCAGCGGCGGTGATCGCATCAACGGCGGCGATAATGTGAGACAGGTGCCCATGCACGCCGCCATCAGACACAACACCCATCAGGTGCGCGGTACCGCCTGATGCCTTTAGGATGCCGATCCAAGCGGTCAGCGAAGGCGCGGTGGCAAAACTGCCATCCTCTACCGCTAGATCAATCTGGCCCAAATCCATCGCAACCACGCGGCCCGCGCCGATGTTCATGTGTCCAACCTCTGAGTTGCCCATTTGCCCACGCGGTAGGCCCACATCGGGGCCATGGGTGATCAGAGTGGCATTGGGGCAGGTCGCCATCAGGCGATCCATGGTGGGCGTATGCGCCACATCCGGGGCTGAGGTTGCGGGCGTGTCGGATAGGCCCCATCCATCCAGAATACACAGGACGACGGGTGCTTTGGCGGGGGTGGTTTGTTTGGTCATGGTCATCTTTTGGACCAAGGGCCGCTGCGGGACAAGTCCCGGCGCAGGCGCGGTTCAGACCCGGTGGTAGGGGCTGCCTGCCAAAATGCTTGCGGCGCGGTACATCTGTTCGGCCAACATGACCCGGACCAGCATATGCGGCCAGACCATCGCGCCAAAGCTGATTGTCATGTCCGCCTGTGCCCGCAGGCTTGGATCAATGCCGTCTGCGCCGCCAATCACAAAGGCCAGATCCCCCCGGCCCTGATCGCGTACACGTCCCAGTCGGTCGGCAAACGAAGGTGAGGTCATGACTTCGCCGCGTTCATCCAGACACCAAAGTGCAGCCCCAGTCGGCAGCGCGCGGCGCAGCAAATCTGCCTCTGCGGCCATACCGCCGCCGCGTTTATCCTCAACCTCAACAACGCGCGCGGGGCCCAGCCCTAGGCTGCGCCCCGTACGGTCAAACCGGGTCAGATAATCGTCGATTAGTGCTTTTTCTGGCCCTTTGCGGAGCCGGCCCACAACGCACAGGTGAAGGCGCATCAGACCTTCGCAGCGCTCGCGGAAGCGGGGTCAGACGGGCTGGCTTGCCACATCTTTTCCAGTTGGTAGAATTCGCGCACTTCGGGGCGGAACACGTGGACGATCACGTCACCTGCGTCGAGCAGGACCCAATCACCGGCGCCTTTGCCTTCGATTTTGCAGCTCCGGCCCAGCTGGACCTTAAGAACTTCGGCCAGCTTTTCCGATAGGGCGCTGACCTGACGTGTCGAGCGGCCCGAGCAAACCACCATGTGGTCCGCCATCGAGGTTTTGCCGCGCAGGTCAATCTGCACGATATCTTCGGCCTTTTCGGCCTCCAGCGATGTCAGGATAAGGGCAAGCGTAGCGTCCGAAGCGGCCGTATCGCTGGTTGCGTGTGGCGCTGTCGTGGCGCCCGGGGTCTGAGCAGACAGGGTCTGATCCTCCAAAAAATGGTGCGCCTCTCGCGCGTCCTGTCCGCAGGCTACCAAAGGTTGAGCCGCAAAACAATGATATCCGCAGTCGTGCGGAAGCGGCCTGATGCCCTGTGATGGGCGGAATGTCCAGCCCCCATGGGCCAGGGCTGCTGCGAAGGGCGCGAATTGCCATGGTGATCGTTAGGGTGTCGGTTGATCCGCGTCCTGCTGCGTGGGGTTCAGCATCGTGACCTCGCGCTGCGGGAAGGGGATAGAAATGCCATGTTCTCGGAAGGCATCCCACAAAGCCAAGAAGACGTTACCGCGAATGTTGGTCAGCCCGCCGGTGGGGTCTTTGATCCAGAACCGTAATATGTAGTCTACTGAACTGTCGCCAAATCCCACGATGTGACACACAGGCGGGCGGTGGCTGAGGACACGTTCAACGCCTTGCGCGGCTTCAATCGCGACTTTGCGCACCAGATGGGGGTCGTCGTTGTAGGCTGTGCCAAAGTGGATATCGAGGCGGACAAATTCATTGGAGTGGGACCAGTTGACCACTTGGCCTGTGATTAGGTCTTCATTCGGGATCAGGTATTCCTTGCCGTCGCGGGTCACCACGCTAGCGTAGCGCGCGCCCAGAGTCTGGATCCAGCCGAAAGTATCCCCAAGCGAGATCACGTCGCCGGGCTTGATCGACTTGTCGAGCAGGATAATCACGCCGGACACAAGGTTGGACACGACCTTTTGCAGGCCGAACCCCAGCCCCACGCCGATGGCCCCCGACAAGACCGCAAGCCCGGTTAGGTCGATGCCGACAGCCCCCAAGCCAATAAAGATCGCGGCCCCATAAAACACGACTTGGATGACCTTGATGGCCAGAACCCGCATCGAAGGGGACATGTCCTCATTGGTTTGCAGCCGTTCTGCGGTGGTGCGGGTGATAAAACGCGCGCCCATCACAAGTACCGCCAAAAGGGCCGCGCCTTGCAGGATTTGCCACAAGCTGATGGAGCTATCGCCCATGCCAATGCGGGCGCTGTCTAGTACGACCTGTGTGTCGTCATCCAATTGTAACAGGCGCAGCGTGATCCATATCCACGCGGCCCAATTTACAAAGCGGCGCAAAACGTTGTTTTTGATAAGCCGCGTGGCAAAGGCCACAATCAGCCAAGCGGTGGCCAGATTGGCGGCAATCGCAATGAGATAGTAGCGTGAAGGAAAACGGAACATCTCCTGCATGATGGCCAGCGCGCCCCATGCAAGAAGGACAAACACGATCCCTCGTAGCCGGTTGCGGACCACCACCAACCAGCGCAATTGCCACTTTGGCATCCCTTCACGGGTGCGGACCCATGCCTCTAACCTTGGGGTCAACACTCTGCGCGCGCTCTCGGCAACCATGAACAAAACCACAAGGATTACGATTTGCGTCAGGCTTGAGGGGCGCAAAAGCCCAGACGCAAACAGCTCCGCCTGCCGCAGGATCATCTGCGCGGTGTCGCTGGCGAGCTGTAGTGTCGTGGTGTCGGTTGGTGGGCTTTCGTGATTTGCCATATCAGCAGAGTGCGCCAGCGATGCGCGCGCGGCAAGGGGTATGGTTTATCAGGAGTGCGCGCCCGATCTGAGGCGTGCGCGCGCGGTGTGAAACGCGTCCCTTGCGAAGGGCGCAATCCGGTTGTATCTCAGCGTTATGACGAGCTTTATTCTCATGGAAGATCGCGCCCGCCTGCGTGAACGCTTTTACGGCGCCTCCATGAGCGTGCGCGCGCGCCTCGGCTGACCCGCCCACCCCTGAACAGACCACAGACGCTCACCAACAACATCACGGGAGAGGACCCCATCATGTCCCCCAAAACGCTCTATGACAAAATCTGGGATGCGCACCTTGCGCACGAAGCCGAAGACGGCACCAGCCTGCTGTATATCGACCGCCACCTTGTGCACGAAGTGACCTCGCCGCAGGCGTTCGAAGGCCTGCGCCTGACGGGACGCAAAGTGCGCGCGCCAGAAAAAACCATCGCGGTGCCGGATCATAACGTTCCCACGACCCCCGGTCGTGAAGACCCCGCCAATATGACCGAAGATTCGGCCATTCAGGTTGCGGCCCTCGACAAAAACGCCAAGGATTTTGGCATTCACTATTATCCCGTGTCTGACGTGCGTCAGGGTATCGTGCACATCGTTGGCCCCGAGCAGGGCTGGACCTTGCCCGGCATGACCGTTGTGTGCGGCGACAGCCACACTGCGACCCACGGCGCGTTTGGCGCGTTGGCCCACGGCATCGGCACGTCCGAGGTTGAGCACGTTCTGGCCACGCAAACGCTGATCCAGAAGAAATCCAAAAACATGAAGGTCGAGATTACTGGCAAACTTGCGCCAGGTGTGACCGCCAAGGACATTGTTCTGACCATCATCGGTGAGACCGGAACCGCAGGCGGCACCGGCTATGTGATTGAATACTGTGGTGAAGCGATCCGCGATCTGTCCATGGAAGGTCGTATGACCATCTGTAACATGGCCATTGAGGGCGGCGCGCGCGCGGGCCTCATCGCACCGGATGAAACCACATATGCCTACGTCGAAGGCCGCCCACATGCGCCCAAAGGTGCCCAGTGGGAAGCTGCGATGAATTGGTGGAAAACGCTGTATTCCGACGATGATGCGGCGTGGGACAAGGTCCTGACGATCCGGGGCGAAGACATTGCGCCGACCGTCACTTGGGGCACTTCGCCCGAGGATGTTCTGCCCATCACGGCCGCGGTGCCATCGGCGTCTGATTTCAAAGGCGGCAAGGTCGATGCGGCGCAACGCTCGCTCGATTACATGGGTCTGACTGCGGGCACGCCGCTGGCAGAGGTTGCCATCGATACGGTCTTTATCGGTTCGTGCACCAATGGCCGGATTGAGGATCTGCGCGCTGCTGCCGCGATCCTAAAGGGCAAAAAGAAGAAAGACGGTATCCGCGCGATGGTCGTTCCGGGCTCGGGCCTTGTGCGTGCGCAGGCTGAGGAAGAAGGCTTGGCGGATATCTTTAAGGAGGCCGGTTTTGAATGGCGCCTTGCGGGCTGTTCGATGTGTCTGGCAATGAACCCCGACCAATTGGCGCCGGGTGAGCGGTGTGCCGCGACATCCAACCGTAACTTTGAGGGTCGTCAGGGCCGGGGTGGGCGCACGCATTTGATGTCGCCTGCAATGGCCGCGGCTGCTGCGATTACGGGTCGTCTGACGGATGTACGCGACCTGATGTAGGGGCTTTGGTGGGCGTCTCGTGCGAGGCGCCTGCTTTTATAGTAAACAAAATGCCGCCCATGATGTCATGGGCGGCATTTTGTTTTGGGTTTATGGATTAACGAGCGAATTGCCCATTAACTTATTCGGCTGCGATGGCAGCGGGTTTTTCGGCGCGTACCGCGCTGAACTTGAACTCAGGGATTTTGCCGTATGGATCGACCGCAGAGTTTGTCAGTAGGTTTGCTGCCGCCTCAACATAGGCAAAGGGCAGGAACACCATGTCTGGGGCGACGGCGCGGTCCGCGCGCGCCATGATTGTCACGGACCCGCGGCGCGTGGTCAGTTGAACCATCTCACCGGGGTTTACCCCGAGTTTTCGAAGGGTTGACGGGTGCAGCGAAGCGTTTGCTTCGGGCTCAACCGCGTCCAAAACACTTGACCGCCGGGTCATAGAACCGGTGTGCCAATGCTCAAGCTGACGACCGGTGGTAAGGATCATAGGGTAATCCGCATCGGGCGCTTCGGCGGGTGGGATCACATCTGCGGGCGTAAACCGGGCGCGTCCTTCGGGCCGTGGAAACCCGTCCGAGAAAACAATGGCTTGGCCGGGGTCCGTGGGTGAGAGTGACGGATAGGTAACCGCATTCTCGCCCTCAAGCCGATCCCACGTGATGTTGTTAAGGGACTTCATAAAGCCCTTCATCTCGGCGAAAACCTCGCTTGGGTGGGTGTAGGTCCAGTCCAGCCCGCAACGCTTTGCAAGCTCTGTGGTGATCCACCAATCCTCTCGGGCTTCGCCGGGTGGCGTCACGGCAGGACGGCCCATTTGGACCTGTCGGTTGGTGTTGGTGACGGTGCCAGATTTTTCAGCAAAGGCAGAGGCTGGCAAGATCACATCAGCGTAGTTCGCTGTTTCCGTTATGAAAATATCCTGCACCACAAGGTGATCCAGCTTGGCGAGTGCTGCACGCGCGTGGTCAACGTCGGGGTCTGACATCGCGGGGTTCTCGCCCAAGATATACATTGCTTTGATCTGGTCGGCATGGATGGCATCCACGATTTCCGTGACCGTCAGACCCTTTTCGGCCGAGAAATCAGCACTGCCCCAAACTTCGGTAAATGCGCCGCGCACACCATCATCGGTGACGGTCTGATAATCGGGCAGGAACATCGGGATCAGACCCGCATCAGATGCGCCCTGCACGTTGTTTTGTCCGCGCAGCGGGTGCAGGCCAGAGCCGGGGCGCCCCACTTGGCCGGTCATAAGCGCAAGCGAAATCAAGCACCTAGAGTTGTCTGTGCCATGGATGTGTTGGCTGACGCCCATGCCCCAGAAAATCATCGCGGCCTTGGCGCCTGCGAATGTGCGGGCCACGTCGCGCAGGGTTTCGGCATCGATGCCGCAGATCGCCTCCATCGCTTCGGGGGCGAACCCTGCAAGGTGCGCTTTCTCAGCCTCCCAGTTTTCGGTGTAGGCGTCGATGTATTGTTGATCGTAAAGCTTTTCTTCGACGATCACGTGCATGATCGCGTTGAGCATCGAGACATCAGCTCCTGGACGGAACTGCAGCATGTGGCTGGCAAACCGTTTGAGCGCTTGCCCCCGTGGGTCCATCACGATCAGCTTGCCACCACGCTTGGTGAACTGCTTGAAGTACGTCGCCGCAACGGGGTGGTTTTCGATCGGGTTGGCACCGATAACGATGGCGACATCGGCGTTTTCAATCTCATTGAAGGTGGCCGTTACCGCGCCCGAACCCACGTTTTCTAGCAAGGCCGCAACCGATGATGCGTGGCACAACCGGGTGCAGTGATCGACGTTATTGTGACCAAACCCTTGGCGGATAAACTTTTGGAACAAATAGGCTTCTTCGTTGGTGCACTTGGCGGAGCCAAAGCCCGCAACGTCGCGTCCGCGTCCTTTGAGGCCTGCACTTGCAGCTTCTAGCGCCTCGTCCCACGTGGCTTCGCGGAAGTGCGTTTGCCAGTTGGCGGGATCAACGTTCAGCCCTTTGGCGGGGGCGTCATCGCGACGGATCAGCGGTTTGGTCAGGCGATGATCGTGATGAATGTAGTCAAAGCCAAACCGTCCCTTGACGCACAAACGCCCCTCGTTCGCGGGACCATCGATGCCCTCCACAAACTTTACGCGGCCGTCTTTGACCTTGAGCGAAACCTGACAGCCGACGCCGCAGAAGGGGCAAACGCTTTTAACTTCTTCGTCATAATCCTTGCTGTCGCCTACCTGTTCCGCGTCTACCACCGTGGCCGGCATCAACGCGCCTGTGGGGCAAGCTTGCACGCATTCACCACACGCCACACAGGAGCTTTCGCCCATGGGGTCGGCAAAATCGAACGTCGGATAGCTGTCGTGCCCACGACCCGCCATGCCTATCACGTCGTTCACCTGCACCTCGCGGCAGGCGCGCACGCACAGACCACATTGAATACAGGCGTCCAAGTTGACGGACATCGCGACATGGGTGTCGTCGAGCAGGGGAATACGTTCAGCTTCTAGGGTGGGCAGGCGGCTGTGGGTCACACCGTTCGCCTCGGCCATGTCCCAAAGGTGACTGGATTTATCGTGGGCCACGTCACGCTCGGGCTGGTCGGCCACAAGCATTTCCATGACCATTTTGCGTGCCGCAACCGGGCGCGCGGAGGCGGTGTTTACGACCATCCCCTCGGCGGGTTCGCGGATGCAGGATGCAGCCAAGGTCCGCTCACCCTCGATTTCGACCATACAGGCGCGACAGTTGCCGTCGGGTCGGTAGCCCGGCGCGGGTTTGTGGCACAGATGCGGTATCACAAGGCCACGGCCATTCGCGACCTCCCAAATCGTTAGCCCAGCGGGTGCCTCGATCTGTTCGCCGTCAAGCGTGAAACGGATGGTGTCGGTCATGTCTAGCGCTCTCCCGGTCGCATTCGGTGAAACTCTAGCCCATTTTTTCACTTCCGCAAAAGGACATCCGCGACGCGCCATCGTCCGTTTACGCCCTGTGCTGCACCTATCGGCCATTGGCTTTTCCGATAAGAAACGGCATGACCCTATGGGAGCCAAATGAGGGCAGAAAAAGATGGCAGAAATCGTGTTGGTGCGCCACGGGCAGGCGAATTCGGCGGCGAAAGATGAAGTGAGTTACGATAGGTTGTCGGACCTTGGTCATCAGCAGGCGCGCTGGTTGGGAGAGCATCTGTCCGCCACGAATGGGCATTTTGACAATGTGATTTGCGGCGACATGCGGCGGCATCGTGAAACGGCCGCGGGCATCGGGTTCGATAGCCCCCAAGTGGACGCGCGCTGGAATGAGCTCAGCTATTTCGCGCTATCAGAGGCCCTTGAACGTAAAACAGGCGCGCCCCATCCTGGCGACACAGGCGGCTTTATCGCACATGTTGATGAAGTGTTTTCCCATTGGAAGGCTGATGGTTTGGACAATGTACCGGAAACCTATGCCAACTTTGATGCCCGCGTGACGGCTGCGTTGGAGGATGCCGCGCAACTGGGTGGGCGGAGCCTTGTGGTCACATCCACAGGTGTGATCGCTATGGTGTTGCGCCATGTGCTGGACCTTAGCCACCGTGGCCACATGAAGATGATTGTGCAAACTGCGAACACATCGCTGCACCGGGTCGAGCGGTTGCATGATACGTTCTATGTCGCTGAATATGGGGCGACGCCGCACCTGGATACGCCTGAACGGCGCTCGGCGCGCACGCACTACTAAACGACGGCTGCAACGGATCGCCTTTGTAAAAGGCGGACGCCTTGGGGGAGGGGATCATATGGTACATTTATGGGTACGCGCTGAGAGCCGCGCACATGAGCAACGCGTTGGCATCACGCCCAAGGGCTGTGCCGCGCTGATTGCGCACGGTTTTCAAGTCACGGTTGAGCAAAGCCCGACACGGATAATCTCCGCTGACGGCTACCGCGCCGCAGGGTGTGCCATCGCGCCCGAGGGGGCTTGGACCGGTGCGCCCAAGGATGCGATTATCTTTGGCCTCAAGGAATTGCCCGAGGATGGCACACCCCTGATCCATCGCCACATCATGTTCGGTCATGCCTACAAAGGGCAGCCTTCTGGGCAGGTCCTTTTGGAGCGGTTTCGCGCAGGTGGCGGCACGCTTTTTGACCTTGAATATTTGGTTGATACCCAAGGCCGTAGGGTTGCCGCATTTGGGTATTGGGCAGGATATGCAGGGGCAGCCGTCGCCTTGATGTGCTGGGCAGCACAGCAGCGTGGCGGTCTGTGCGGACCAGTGTGTGCCTATGCCACCGCCGATGAAATGCGGACTGCATTGCGCGCGGACTTGGCGGCGATCAACGCGGCGTTGCCCACCGCCCTGATCATCGGGGCTTTGGGGCGTGTGGGCACAGGGGCTGCAGATTTGTGCGCTGCAATGGGCGTTGCCGTGACCAAATGGGATATGGATGAGACCGCCCATGGTGGCCCCTTCCCAGAAATTTTGGCCCATGACATTTTCCTAAATTGTATTCTTGCGCGGCCCGGCACGCCGGTCTTTGTGCCCCTCGACGCAGGGAACACAGCGCGGCAATTATCGGTTATAGGCGATATCGCTTGCGACCCCGACAGCGCGTTTTCCCCGATCAAGGTCTATGACCGCGTCACCACGTGGGAGGCGCCTGCACTCCGCGTGCACGATACCCCGACATTGGATGTCACAGCCATTGACAACCTACCCTCTATGCTGCCGCTCGAATCCTCTGAGGATTTCGCAGCGCAGCTTTTACCTGTCCTTATGGGGCTAGACGCGCTGGATGTGGACATCTGGGGCCGGGCGGCGCTAGCCTTTCGTGGGGCAGTTGAGGGACTGGGCGCAGAATGAGCCAGATGTACGATTATCTTGTGATTGGCGGGGGTATTGTCGGTGCCTCTACAGCGATGCAATTGGGCCAAGCATACCCCGACGCACGCATTGGTTTGATCGAGAAAGAGCCCGATTTGGCGGCCCATCAGACCGGGCACAACAGCGGGGTTATTCACGCAGGCGTTTATTATGCGCCGGGCAGTATGAAGGCGCGGTTTTGTCGGGCTGGCGTAGATGCGACCCTCGCGTTTTCGCGGGTGCACAACATTCCGGTTGAACAATGCGGCAAGATGATTGTCGCCACAGAACATAGTGAACTGGGCCGGATGGCCGATCTGTACGATCGTGCCACACAAAACGGGCTTCAGATCGCGCGCCTTGGCGCAGAAGAATTGTCGGAGCGAGAGCCTAATGTACGCGGTGTTGGAGCCTTGTTCGTTTCGGTGACGGGCATTGCGAATTATCCCGCAATTACGGTTGCGATGGGGCGGGAAATCACCGCGCAGGGTGGCGATTTGCATCTTGGCCAGACCGTGCGCGCCATTGCTGAGCGTGCCGATGGGGTTACCGTTGAAACGGAGGCAGCCACCTATCAAACCCGGCAATTGGTCGTGTGCGGTGGGCTGCAAGCGGACCGTTTGGCGCGCATGGCGGGCCTTGAGGCGGATTTTGCAATTGTACCGTTTCGCGGTGAATATTTTCGGCTCGCCCCGCGCCATGACGACATCGTGCGCAGCCTAATTTACCCGGTGCCTGATCCGTCGGTTCCGTTTTTGGGCGTGCATCTGACGCGGATGATCGGTGGCTACGTGACAGTGGGACCGAACGCGGTGCTGGGGCTGTCCCGTGAGGGTTACACCAAGACGGACGTTTCGCTGCGCGACATGGCTGCGATGGCGGGCTACGCCGGTTTTTGGCGCGTGATGGCCAAAAATCTGAGCCACGGGGTGGGGGAAATGCGCAATTCGCTTAGCCGACGTCGGTACCTTAAACTGTGCCAGCGCTATGCGCCGGGGTTGGAGCTAGAGGATTTGCACCCCTATCCCGCAGGCATTCGGGCGCAGGCTGTCGCGCGTGATGGTACGTTGGTGCATGACTTTTTGCTCAAGCGGACCGCGCGGATGCTACATGTGTGCAACGCGCCGTCCCCTGCGGCCACGTCTGCGTTGCCGATTGGGGCACATATCGTTGAAACACTGGCGGGCTGAGGGCAATTGAGGCTCGGTTTGATACCGAAAAAGGATATTTCATGAAGCGTTTTCCCTTGGCCGTCGCATGTGTGCTGATGGCTTTGCCCGCAGCGGCACAAGACAACCGGGCTTTAGCACAGCAGTATGTTGAGCTGCCGACTGTGCAAAAAATGATGGATGATATTTTCGCGCCCGAAGCCCTTGCGGGTGGGGTCTTGGCACAATTGCCCCCGGGTATGCAGGTCACCCAAGATCAGGCAACCCGGCTGGGTGAGACGATGGCGAAATCCATGGAAAGCCTGCGCCCGCGTATGGTTGAGTTGATGATTTCTGGCTCGGCTGCGACGTTTTCAGCCGCCGAGCTAGAGGCGTTGATCGCCTTCTACCAATCCGAACATGGGGCTGAGATCATGGCTAAAATGCCGGTTTTGATGCAGTCCACGATGCAGCAGATGGCCCCGAATATTCAGGCCCTCCAGATGGAGCTTGGCCCCCAGATTGAGGCGATCTTGCGCGAATAACCGGTCAGTTTGCTTCCGACAGGATCAGATCGGCGCATTTTTCACCAATCATGATTGCGGGCGCATTGGTGTTGCCCGACACGATTTCCGGCATGATCGAGCAATCCGCCACCCGCAGCCCTTGGATGCCGTGGACGCGCAGGGCCGCATCAACCACCGCCGTTTTGTCGGAACCCATCTTGCAGGTGCCCGTGGGGTGATAGATCGACGCCGTGTTTGAGCGCGCCCAGTCGAGCGTCGCCTCGTAATCATCCATCGGTAGGTCGGCATTGGGCCGAAACTCTTGCGATATCTTTTCGCTTAGGGGGGCGTGCCGCGCGATGCGACGGGCGATGTTGACGCCCCCAACCACAGTATCACAATCGGTTTTCGTGCTGAGGTAATTGGGGATGATCGCAGGATATGCACGCGGATTGCGCGATTTGAGCCGGATCTCACCCTTCGACTCGGGGCGCAGTTGGCACACCGACATCGTAAAGGCCGAAAACGGATCCGCGCCCTTGCCGGGGTTCTCGGCGGATAGGGGTTGGACATGGAATTGGATGTCGGGGGTCTCGACCGTTTCGCGGGTTTTGAGAAACCCGGTCGCAAGGCTGGCGGCCATCGTCATTGGCCCTGTGCGACTGGTGACATAGCGCAGCCCGATTTTGGCCTGCCCCCAAAGCGAGCGTACCTCATCATTCAGGGTCGGTTCATTGCATTTGTAAACCAGCCGCGCCTGTAGGTGGTCTTGCATGTTCTTGCCAACGCCGGGCAGGTCGGCCTGCACTTCAATCCCGTGTTCAGCCAGTTGGGCAGCTTCACCAATGCCCGACAGCATCAGAAGCTGGGGCGAATTGATCGCGCCTCCGGATAGGATCACTTCGCGCGCGGCTGTGACGTGATGCACGACGCCGCCGCGATCCGTATATTCGACGCCTGTGCAACGGCCGCCCTCTAGCGTGATGCGGTCCACCTGCGCATGAGTGATAATGCGCAGGTTGGATCGCTTGCGCGCCGGGTTCAGATAGGCCACCGCCGCCGAACACCGCCGTCCATTGCGCGCGGTCAGTTGGAAAAAGCCCACGCCCTCTTGGCTGGCGCCATTGTAGTCAGGGTTGAACGGATAGCCCGCCGCCTGTGCGGCCTTGACCCATGCATCTGTGATTGGGCGCTCAATCCGCATGTTGGACACGGACAAGGGACCATCATCACCATGAAATTCATCTGCGCCGCGCTCATTGTTTTCGGCGCGCTTGAATAGCGGCAGAACATCATCCCATGACCAGCCTTTGTTGCCCATCTGGGCCCAGCGTTCATAATCCTGCGCTTGGCCGCGCACATACAAAAGCCCGTTCAAAGAGGACGATCCGCCCAGCACTTTGCCACGAGGCCACTCGATTGAGCGGCCATTCAGGCCGGGGTCAGCTTCAGTTTTGTAGCACCAATCGACAGCTGGATTGTGGATCGTCTTAAAGTACCCAACCGGGATGTGGATCCAGGGGTTTAAATCACGTCCACCAGCCTCCAGCAGGATCACGCGATTTTTTGGGTTCGCACTCAATCGGTTAGCAACCACACACCCGGCAGAGCCTGCGCCCACGACTATATAATCTGCTTCCATAGAGAACTTCCCCTCCCCAAAGTCGCCCAAAAGTGCGACCTTCTGTCAAAAATCTCTATACAAACCAAAAAACATATACTAGCCTTTTTTGAAACTATAAGTCTCAATAATGGGTCAAATGGGAGGACCACATGAAAGTAAGCGATAAACTTGCGCGCATGACGCGTCGGGATCTGTTCAAGGTCGCGGGGAGCTACGGTATGAGCTCCACGCTGCTGGCGGCGGGGACCTTCGGTGGCGCAATGACGGTTGCTGAGCTGGCGAAAGCGGCTGAGTCGACCTACGAAAAGCGCTTTGCGAAAGAAGCTAAGCATGTGTTGAAGTTTGGCGCGGCCGGCTTTAACCAGCGCAACCTGCTCATTGAGCGCGCCGGTTGTCTTGAGTTCGCACGCGACCTCGAATCCCGCACGGATGGGGAGATCCGTGTTGAATTCATCGGCGACAACCAAATCTGTGGTCAGCTGTCTTGCGTAGAAAAAGCGCAGCAAGGGATCATCGACATCTATGCTGCTTCCACGCAGAACTCTGCCGGTGGTGCGCCCTATCTGAACGTGCTGGATTACGCGTACATGTTCCGTAACCGTGCGGATCAGTACCACTTCCTCTACTCGCCGGAATCACAGCGTATTCTGCGTGAGCCATTTGAGAAGCGTCACGGCCTGAAGTTCCTGTTCTCGCACGCAGAACTTCGCGGCATTCAGATGGGTCTGGCATGGGAAGATCGTCCCACCATCACCAAACTGGAAGAAATCTTCGGCACCAAAAACCGTGTGACGGGTACCCAGCTGGGTCGTATCGCCATGCAGGCGCTGAACCTCAACCCAGTGCCAATCGCGTGGGAAGAAACCCTCGACGGTCTGAAGCAGGGCCTGATCGATGGCGCCGAGACATGGGCATCCGCCGTGGCATACGCCAACATGGGTCCAGTGGTGTCTCAGTCGGTGAACCTGAACTTCTTCTGCGGCACCGAGCACACAGCCATGAACGCGGAATCGTTCGACGGTCTGTCCGGTGATCTGCAGGATGCGGTGATGGAATCGTCCTACCTCACGCAGGTTCACGTCCAAGCAGCTAACGAAGCCGCTCTTGTGAACACTGTTGGTCAGTCCGATCCAATGCTGCCAAACACGATCTTTGCACAAAACAACGTGCGCAACGTGTTCCTGCCCGACAGCGAGATCAAAATGGCCGAGGAAATGTGCTCGCCCGAGTTCCAACCACAGCTCTGGGAGCAGTGGCGCGAGCGGATCAACGGCTGGGCCGGTGGGATCGATACATACCAGGACATCTACAACGAAGTCCGCACCAACACCCACACGCTGGCCGAAAACGTCGAACCCCGCCGTTGGTGGAAAGCGTAATCGCCTAGATATGCCAAAGGGCCAATCCCCGTGTGTCGGGGGTTGGCCTTTTTTTCTGTGAAACCGTGATCTAGAAAACTGGACGGGTTTGGCCCTGAAATGGGGCCCTTTTTAGAGTTGGAATAGGAGGGACGACCCATGGAAATGGTGTCGGATATGGGGACCATCATTTCGGCGATGATCTCTGGGGATGTCTGGGCGATCAGGCAGGCGCTGCGTGCAGATGCCGCCTATGCGCTGGGCACCATAACGGTGACAATCGCTGGATATGGGATGATGATGCTCTACCGGGCGGCGCCATTGATTGAGCGCCAGCTAGAGCGTGCCGTGATGGTGGGCAGCTACTTGGCGATCGCCTACATCATCTTTTCGGGCGTGATCGAGCGGTTCGTGTTTAACGACCAAGAACCTTGGTCCACCACGATCCCGCCGTTCCTGTTCATGATCATGGCTTGGTTTGGCGCGTCCTATAATGTGAGGTTGCGCACGCACCTTAGTTTTAACGAATTCCGCATGAATATGCCGCGCGCAGCACAATACATGTGCCTGTGGCTGGATGCGATTTTGTGGTTTGTCTTTGCTGTCATCGTCTTTGTGACCACGGCGCGGCAAACTGCGCTGGTGGCCGATAACTTTGCTATCGTGATGGGGACGGACAATGTGATGCAGTGGTGGTTCCTAACAGCCGCACCCATCGCGTTTGTGCTGTTGGTTACCCGCGTATTCCAAAACCTGAGCGACGATATCCGCGCGTGGCGCAATGATGAGCCGCTGATTAAACAAGCTGTTATCGGGGGGGATACGTGATGGCTGAATGGACTGATGGAACCTGGGTCACCCTAATTTCAATCACTGTGACGTTTCTGTTTATGCTCGGTGTGCCGGTGTTGTTGGTGATCTCATACTGGATCATTGGTTGCTCGTTTGTGCTGGGTCTGACACTTGATAACATGGGCGCGGAACTGTTGAACGTGTTCAACAAGGGCTTTGCGCTGTTGGCGATGCCGCTGTTCATTTTGACGGGGGATTTGATTAACAAATCCGGTATTGCCCGTAGGCTGTCGGATTTTGCGTATTCCTGTCTTGGCTGGCTGCGTGGCGGCTTGGCGATGGCGGCGATTGGGGCCTGTGGCCTGTTTGCGGCGATCTCGGGCTCGAACTCGGCAACGACGGCGACAATCGGCTCGATGCTGCACCCCGAAATGGTCAAAGGTGGATATGACGAACGCTTCTCGGCCGCGACAGCGGCGGCGGGCGGCACGGTCGGGATTATCATCCCGCCCTCGATCATCTTCATCGTATATGGCTTCTTGATGAACTTGCCGATCTCGGACCTGTTTGTGGCGGGTATTCTGCCCGGCGCCTTGATGGTGTTCGGCATGCAGTTCGCCTGCTGGGTGATCTGTCGTGCGAACGGCTGGGGCTACCTGATCCCGATCCAACTGAACCGCATCCTGAAAACGGCGTTCGGTGCTTGGCTTGGGTTCTTTGCAATCGGTCTGGTGCTTTGGGGCATCTACACTGGCAAGTTCTCTCCGACCGAGGCGGCAGGCGTGACAGTGGGCTTTTGCATCATTGCAGGTATCCTGAGCTACTATGCGACCAAGTTCCTGCACGTGGATAACGAGCAGCCGCTTGAGCAGAAAAGCTTTGCTTCGATGTTCGTGGTAGAGGGATTTAACATCCCCGACATCCCGTCCATCGTGATCCGCTCGGCGCAGATCACCGGCATTCTGGCGCCGCTCATCGCGGTTTCGGTGGTGATGCAGCAGATCCTGTCGCTTTTGGGGGCACAGGAGGTGATCGGCGGCTTCCTGACTGCCATGGGTGGCTACTACGCGGTTCTGTTCACGGCGATGATCATCGTGTTCGTGTCGGGCATGATCCTCGAGTCGCTGCCCGTCACCATCATCCTTGCCCCGATCTTGGCCCCAATTGCAGCCAGCGTGGGCGTTGATCCGATCCACTTTGCGGTGATTTTCCTAGTTGGTGCATCGATTGGTTTCATCACGCCTCCCTATGGTTTGAACCTTTACGTGGCTTCTGGGGTGACCGGAGTGCAGTACTTCCGCATCTTGCGGTACATCTTCCCGTACCTTATCGCTCTGATCTCGGTATGGATTTTTGTAGCTTTGGTGCCGTCAACGGCTCTGTCGTTGCTGCCCAACAGGTAACTGGGACGCGTAGGTATGGCTGAGGACACCGCAAAATCGAATGCGGACGAACACATTCCCACCAACCTCCGGCTGCTTCGGCTGCTGGAGGAGGTGGCCAAAGCGGGCACCCCCGTGACACCATCTGGCGTGAATGACACCCTCGGCCTGCCCAAACCCACCCTGCACAGGCTGTTTCACACTGCCGAGCAGGAAGGTTTTCTGCAACGTGATCTCGACGGGCGGAGCTATAGCCCCGGCCGTCGTCTGCGCCACCTTGCGGTGGATACGCTTAGCTCGGAACGGGTGCGGACTGTGCGTATTGCCGTGCTGCGCTCAATCGTGGATGCAGTCGGTGAAACCTGTAATATTGCCATCGCTGACCGCGACGGGATGTACTACCTCGACCGGATCGAGAGTGCGTGGCCCCTTCGGATTGCCATGCCTGTGGGCACCATTGTGCCGTTCCATTGCACCGCATCGGGCAAGCTGTACCTTTCATCGCTGCGGCCCGATTATCTAGATCGATACCTGCGCAATGCACCACTTGAGGCGCATACAGGCAACACCGTAACCGATCCTGCCGCGCTCAAGACGAGCATGGCGCAAATCCGGGCAAGTGGGTATTCCATCGATGATGAGGAATACATGGAAGGCATGTGCGCCATCGCCGTGCCCATCAAAAGCGATCAGGGGCGGCTTCTGTGTACCCTATCGATCCATGCTCCGACCCAGCGTCAATCGGTGCATGATCTGATGCATCACCTTGACCGACTGATCGATGGCGCGGCGGAACTCGCGTCCGTTGTGTCTGAGGCTTAGGCTAAATCTGCATTTCACCCACAAGGGCGGCCCATGAGGCACCGTGCATATCCCGGTCCTCAATCGCACCTTGAATAGTAGGCCGCGGCAGGCTGATTTTGATCACATGCAGGTCTGGAATGTCGAAGCGTTTGAAGGTCGCGGCATCCTTGCCAAACACCTGCGCGACAGCCGCCGTGTCTAGCCGGGGTTGCACCACGGTATAGGCCGCGGCACTGCCACAAAAGATATCAATCGTCAGCCAAAATGGTCCTGCATTTTTGGATCGGACCTTTTGGACAAGGGCGCGCAATTCAGCCATGTTCATGCACCTCTAGGCGGAATGCATCCATCGGGTTGTTCAACGTCATTGTATGATGCAGCGTGAACGCATAGGTCGCGCCGCGTTTCATTTCTGGCGGAGAAAAGAGGAAAGCAAATGTCGGCTGCTCTTCTTCTTGGGTCAGTGGGTGATGCAACAGATAGGGGTTGAGGATCTTGGCGATTTCTTCGGCGCGGGCCTCGGTGGGGGCGGTGACAATGGCGGTGACGCCGATCTCATTCGGGGTGCTGGCCTTGGTCTCTAGCGGGCCGAAGCTGGCGTTCTGACCAATCAGGCGCAGCTCAATATGAAAATCCGTGGTGCCCAGTCGGGCCTCGACCTTGGCGCGGGCTTTTGTGGCGATATCATCAGCCCAAGCCTGCGCGTTGGCCACATAACGGGTGTCGCGCAACAGCGCCATAGCAACGACCTGATAGCCCGCCACTCGCGCGCCCTCTATCTTGACGGTGTAGGCGTCTGACGGCACCCACGCCGAGCCTTCGACCCGGACACGGCTGTCATCCAGCGCAGTGTAGGTTGCGTCCCGAACATCCAGATATCCACCGGGTTCATACAGGATAAACGGGTCGGAGTTCTCATACAGCATATGGGCATAGACCGTGTGCGGCGTGGCGTGCGCGCCATCCGCCAGTGGCGTGATGGTAAACCCCGTCGCGTCAAAATCCACCTGAAGAACGCCCGACTGCGGGTTGGTGGCACACAGTGCACCGCATTCACCGATCTTTGCGCCATGCCATGCGGCACCTGCGTGATCGCCGTTTTGCAACGGCAGGGCCGCGATGATGGCCGTGTCAGTCGCGCGGCCACAGATGATGATGTCGGCCCCTGTCTCAAGGGCCTGCGTGACCTGCTCGGCCCCGGCGAGTGCTACGATATTGCTGCACGCGGCGATATCCTCGGCCGTGACGGTTGGGGCACCGGGCAGGGGGCTTAGGTTGGCCTTTGCGATGGCCTCAGGATCTTGGCCCGATTTCAGGGTCGCGATCTTGACGGGAGTGCCTTGCTCAGCCGCGATTTCTCGGGTCAGCTCCAGCATCCAATCGACCGCAGTATCCGCGCCGCAGGTGCCCGCTGTGCCGATCACTAGCGGCACCCCCGCCTTGGCGCGCGCGGTCATCAGCCCGGCCCATTCCACCTTGGTGGAGGCGCGGGCGTATTTCGACACGCCGCGCCCCAGATACGCAGGCCCGCTGTCGGTGCTGCCCCCATCGATCACGATAATGTCGGGGCGATTGACGATACCCCGCTCCAACGCGGCTTGGTCGTAATTCAGCCCAAGGGCACCGGAGGGGATCAGAACGCGTGTCATCAATCTGTCGGCAGCTGTGGTTTCTTGAGAAACTTACGCAGGAACATCGGTGCGATAAAGCCAAGGAACGCGGCCACAAACAGCCCGATGGAAATCCCGCTCGACAGCAGATAGGTCCAGTCGCCGTCGCTGAGGACCATGGCGTCGCGCAGTTGTTTTTCCATTTTGCCGCCCAACAGAATGCCAAGAATGACTGGCACTGTCGGGATATCCAACTTGCGCAGGACATAGCCAAGAATGCCGAACAACACGACCAAAAGCAGGTCGAAATAGCTCCCCGTAAGGGAGTATATCCCCACAAAGCTAACCATCGTCACGCCCGGCATCAGGATGGCAGGTGGCAGTTCCAGCAGCTTTACGAAGACCTTCACCATCGGCACGTTCATCGCCAGCAGCACAAAGTTCGCAATCAGCAGTGACGCGATCAGCCCCCAAACCACATCGGGTCGGTCGGTAAAGAGCGTCGGGCCGGGGGTGATGTTGAGCGTGACCAGCACCGCCAGCAACACGGCTGTCGTGCCCGATCCGGGCACGCCGAGGGTCAGCATCGGCACCAGCGCACCACCGGCGGCGGCGTTGTTGCCGACCTCGGGCGCGGCAATGCCCTTGGCCACGCCGGTCCCGAAGTTACCCTTTTCGCCGGCAATGGATTTCTCGGTCACGTAGGTCAGGAATGAGCCGAGCGAGGCCCCCGCACCGGGCAAAACCCCAGCGATAAAACCCAAAACCGAGGACCGCAGCATGACCCAGCGCGTGGACCAGATCTCAAGCCACGGGACGGTGACTTTGTCGATCTTGATGTTCAACGCGCCCTGTTTGCCGTGCTTTTCGATAAAAAAGAACACCTCGGACACGGCGAACAAGCCGACGATGGCCACAAGGAAATCGATCCCGTCATAGAGGTGCAAATTGCCCCCTGTCAGACGCGCCATGCCAGAGTTCGGGTCCAACCCGATCATCGCAATCATGATCCCAAGGCAGGACGCAAAGGCCGCCTTTGCTTGGTTGTTGGAGGCAATGCCCCCCAAGGTGCAGAAGGCTAACAGGTAAAGGGCGAAATACTCTGCCGGGCCGAATTGATAGGCAATCCGCGACAGCGCAGGGGCCAACAGCATCAACCCGATGGTCGACAAAAATGCCCCCACAAATGAGGCCACACCCGAGATCACCAAGGCGTCACCCGGACGGCCATTCTTGGCCATTGGGTGGCCATCCAGGCATGTCATCATCGCGGGCTCATCGCCGGGAATGTTGAGCAAGATCGAACTGATCCGGCCACCGTACATGGCGCCGTAGTATATCGACGTTAGCAGAACCAAGGCCGCGACGGCATCAAGGCCAAGCGAAAATGTGATCGGGATCATGATCGCAACGCCATTCGCGGGGCCAAGCCCCGGCAGGGCGCCCACGATCGTGCCGATGAAACAGCCCAAAACGGCCAGCATCAAAGTATAGGGCGATAGCGCAATGCCAAAGCCGAGGGAAAGATTTGCCAAAAGATCCATGCGCGCGCGCCCTTAAAACCAGCCGTGTGGGAAGCCAAACAGGCTCAGACCCAGCACGAAGCGAAACAGAACAAAAAGCCCGACCGACAGGCCCAGACCGGCTAGGATCGCGGGCACGACGCGGGGCGCGATTTGATAACTCAGGACCGCAGAAACGACCGCCGTGGGCAGCAAAAAACCCATCGGTTTGAGCGCATAGGCATAACCTACCAACGCAATTGTCGCGACCAACAGCGCGCCGAGGGAAGCAAGGCCAGGCCACTCTGGCTCACCATCGGGGCGCCAGACCATCATCGCACCGCATAGTGCTGCGCAGCTGCCCACAATCATCGGAAACGCACGCGTCCCAAGCGGGTCAGAGAAAAACGGGGCAGGAATTTGGGCAGCGGTTGCGACGTAGCCAAGGGCGCCGAGCACGACCAACGCACCAAAAATGCGGTCGCTAGCAAGCATTGGAAAAACTCCAGAGTGTCGGAGGGGGGCTGGGCGCACGAAATAATGTGCGCCCAGCATTAGAATAAGCGTGTGCTTATTGGATAATGCCGATTTCTTTGGACAGCTTGGTCACATCGGCCATGTTTTGCGCGATGAAGCTTTCAAAGTCGCTACCGATCACGGTGAACGGTGCAAGGCCATTCGCCTTCATTGCAGCTTGCCATTCGTCGGATTCGCCCACTGCTTGCAGCTTGGCAACCCAGTCGTTGAAGCGCTCGTCCGAGATGTCCTTGGGCACGTACAGGCCGCGCCAGTTCACGGCAACCACGTCAAAACCTTGCTCCACCGCGGTGGGGATGTCGTCAAAACCGGGCACACGCTCGTTCGAGAGCACAGCCAGTGCGCGGACTTCGCCCGTACCTAGGAAGCCCACGATTTCGGACATATCGCCCGTCATCCCTTGGGTGAACCCACCAACTGTTTGGGTGATCGCGTCTGCGCCGCCGTCCACGCCGATGTAGCGAATTTTGGTGACGTCAGTCACGCCGCCAGCTTGGGCCACTTGCAGCACCTTCAGGTGGTCAAAGCCGCCTGCAGCGGAACCGCCGGCAAAGGCCACAGAACCGGGGTCAGCCTTCATGGCTGCGACCAGATCGCCGAGGTTTTGGAAAGGGCTATCCGCAGAGACAACGATCACACCGGGATCAGCCCCGATGGCGCCCAAAAAGCGCACTTGATCAGGTGTTGCGCCGCCGTATGCGTTTTGCGCAAGGCGCGTCGCGGTGGCTTGGCTTGCAGCCACGATCAGGTCTGCATCGTCAGTCCGCTCATTTGCGACTGTGCCATACGCCAGACCGCCGCCGCCACCGGCCATGTTGGTGATTTGTACGGGCGCATCAACAAGGCCGATGTCGTACATGATTTTGCCGATTTGACGGCAGGTAAAGTCCCAACCGCCGCCGGGGTTTGCGGGTGCAATACATTCAGCAGCCTGCGCGCTCGTTGCGGTGAATACACCGCCAGCGGACGCGGCTACGACGGCGCTCGTAAGCACCGCCTTAAAAAGACGTTTTGTCATAGTTACCTCCCAGATGATGGCGGGTGAACCCCGCCTTTTGACGTCTGGAAGGTGACTATTGATCCGGTTCTTTGTCAAGCTGTTAGCGGTAACATTTTTGCCTAAGCTTGCGCGGCGGTCACGATGATTTCGACCTTGTATTCGGGGGTGGCCAGCTTGGCTTCTCCGCAGGCACGGGCCGGTGTGTGACCTTGGGGGACCCATGCGTCCCACACGCCGTTCATTTCGGCAAAATCCGCCATATCGCTCAGCCAAATGACCACCTGCAACATGTGGGTGTTGTCCGATCCGGCCTCGGCCAAAAGGGCGTCGACCTGGGCAAGGCAACCAGCGGTCTGCTCGGCCACAGTCGCGCCTTTTGCGACCTGTCCGGCCAAGTAAACAGTGCCGTTATGGGTGACGATCTGGCTCATGCGGGGGCCGGATTGGTGACGGGTGATCATGTGCGTTTCTCCTGTTGCAGCCACGCGAGCGTGGCCTCTGTTGGTCCGTTGGGTTTGTATTCGGCGCCAAGTGGGTGATCCCAGCCTAGGGTGGATAGATGGGCGTAAATGTGGGTGTAGTTTAGTTCACCATGATCGGGTGCGCCGCGATCCGGCACAGAGGCGATTTGGACGTGGCCGATATGGGGCAAACATGCCGTGAGCCGACGGCTGAGGTCGCCCTCCATGATCTGAAGGTGATAGCAGTCGAACATCAATTTGAGGTTGGGCAGATTCAGTCTCTCAATGATTGTAACGGCTTGTCGGGATGTTTTGAGGTAATACCCGGGCGCGTCATAGCTGTTGAGCGGCTCGATCAGGATCGTCATGCCCATGTCGGCTGCCTTGGCACAGGCATAGCGCAGGGTGTCGGCAAAGGCGGCGTCGGCCTCGGGGCCTTCGGCGAAGCCGGCCATTACGTGGACCGCCCCGGCACCAATTTCGAACCCATAGGTCAATGCCTGATCGACGGCCGCGCGGGCTTCATCTGTGCGACCGGGCAATGCCGACAGCCCGTTTTCACCGGGATTACCGCGCACGGTGTTCAGGCCCAGCATGCTTAGGCCCGTTTCTTTCAGGGCCGCCAAAACATCAGAAGGGGGCGTTTCATAGGGCCAATGGCATTCAACGGCGTCAAACCCTGCCGCTTTGGCGGCACGGATGGCATCGGGCAGGGGCATGTCCGCCCAAAGAAACCCAAGATTGGCTGAAAAACGTCGGTTCTGTGTGTGAGTGTTCATATGCGTATCCCCCTGAAAATCTGGGTAAAGCTTGCTTGCCCCTGAGGCAATCCACAAAGAAGTCCTGTGCGACAAACCGGGCGCCATTGCCCGCGTTTCGCGGGGCGCTTGGCCTTTGAGCAGTGGACACTAGCAACCGCTCCTATATTCCCGGGCGCACAGAAAGTGCGTTATCTTATCGGCCACCTATGCGCACGCCACGGTAGATGTTGGCTTCGCTGCGCATTCGGATAAAGTGTAAAATAAAACGGAGGGCCTAGCGCCCATGGCAGATATCTGGCTCGGCTTATCGCAGGCGTTTTGGCTTGTGATTACCTTTGACGCAGAGTTGATGGAAATCACCCTGCGTTCCCTGATGGTGAGCCTGAGTGCGCTTGTGATCGCAAGTGCTATTGCGCTGCCGCTTGCGGCCCTGTTGGCCGTTCGGCGGTTTCGATGGCGGCGTTGGGTGATCGCGATTTTGAACGCGCTGATGGGGTTGCCGCCGGTTGTGGTGGGGCTGATCGTATATGTGGTCTTGTCGCGTTCAGGCCCTCTTGGGGTGTTGGGGCTGTTGTTCACGCCCACAGCAATGGTCATTGCGCAGGTCATCATTATCGTGCCGCTCATCGCGTCTGTCGCCCATCAGGCCCTGCGTGATCTGTGGAGCGAATATCACGACCTGCTGATATCGATGCACGTGACTCAAAGCCAAAAGGTCGCCACGCTTTTGTGGGATGCGCGCCGCGCGCTGCTGACGGCGTCGCTGGCGGGATTTGGCCGCGCGATTGGTGAGGTTGGGGCGATCATGATCGTGGGCGGTAACATCGACAATGTGACCCGCGTGCTGACCACTGCCATCGCGCTTGAGACCGGCAAGGGAGAGTTCGCCTTGGCTCTTGGGCTTGGCTTTGTGTTGATCGGCTTGGCCATCGCGGTAAACCTGTCGATCCACGCGTTGTCGCGCACCGAAGTGGAGGCCCGCTGGTGAGCCACCTTCTACCACTCAAGGTCCAAGGGGCCGAAACGACCCACCGCGGCAAGCGGCTTGTGGGGCCGATTGACCTGTCGATCCAAGGGGCAGGGGCCACGGTGATTGTGGGTCCTAACGGTTCGGGCAAAACCACGCTGCTGCGTCTTTTGCATGGGGCGGCACGGCTGACACGCGGTCAGATTGCGTGGAATTGTCCGATGGATGAGGCGCAATTGCATCAGGCATTCGTGTTTCAGCGGCCCGTGATGCTGCGCCGGACGGTTTTGGAAAACCTGATCTATCCGCTCAAGGTGCGCGGCACCTCCAAGCGTGAGGCGTGCAAATCCGCAGTGGCTTGGGCGGCCAAGATTGGCCTGTCGGACATGATTGATCGCTCTGCGCTGGTTCTATCGGGGGGGGAGCAGCAAAAGCTTGCACTGGCCCGCGCCTTGATCACCGCGCCAAAGGTTTTGTTTCTGGATGAACCCTGCGCCGCCCTTGATGGCCGCGCTACCCGTGAGGTCGAGGTGATCTTGCAAGCCGCCAAACAAAACGGCACTCGGCTGATCCTGTCGACCCACGATATGGGGCAGGCCCGCCGCCTTGCCGATGAAATGCTTTTCATGCTGGGCGGCAAAATCCATGAATTCGGCCCAGCCGATACCTTTTTTGAGGCGGCGCAAACCGCCTCTGCCCGTGCATTCTTGAAAGGAGATATCGTAGAATGAAACGCTTTATCCTCACCCTTGCGACCCTCGCTGTGACCGCCACGGCCAGCGCGGCTGATACAATGAAAATGGCCGTCACGACATCCTTTCACAATTCGGGGCTATCTGAGATCCTGCTGCCCGCGATTGAACAAGACTTGGGTCTTGAGGTGCAGCTGTTGGTAGTTGGCACGGGCCAAGCGCTGCAATTGGGTCGCTCTGGTGATGTGGACGCAATCCTTGTGCATTCGCGCAGCGCAGAGGAGGCTTTCGTGGCCGAGGGGGCAGGCACCCACCGGCGTGAAATCATGTATAACGATTTTGTCGTGATCGGCCCCTCGGATGATCCCGCGGATGTAGCCGGGGCCGAAACCGTGGTGGATGCCTTGCAGTCTATCGCTGCAAGCGAGGCGCGTTTTGTCAGCCGTGGTGACGACAGTGGCACCCACAAAAAAGAACTCAGCCTATGGGCCGCAGCAAACCAAACGCCCGAGGGGGCTTGGTATAACGCGGTCGGTGCGGGCATGGGGGCTGCGCTCAACACGGCATCCGGGCTCAACGCTTATATCCTGTCGGACCGAGCCAGCTGGTTGAACTTTGGCAACAAAGGCGATCTTGCGCTGTTGTTCGCGGGTGATCCTGTGCTGTTCAACCAATATGCCTTTTTGCCCGTGAACCCAGAGGTGCATGGACACGTGGCCAATGGCTTGGCGCGTAAACTAGAGGGGTGGTTGGTGTCAGATCGCGCAGCCGACCTGATCAATGGCTACCGTCTTGGGGGCGAGCAGTTGTTTGTGTTTAACGCAACACCAGATGCCAGCCCCCAAGGGTAGTGTTTCCACGGGCCGCTGATTATTCGTCCAGCGATCCGTGAATGGCAAATTGGTCGAGCCCGGCGTCGTTGGGCTCAATCATTCTAAAGCTTTCCCGCACACCCACGTCCGACAGTTCCCGCAGGACAGTCAAAAGAGTGTTTGGCGCATGCTCTGCGCATAGGTCCGCCATCTGGTCCAATTCTTCTTGGGCCGTGGGCAGGGCGGCTTCAACGCTGGGGGCGCCATAGTAGGTGACAAAATGCTTCGCCAGTATCTGCGCCAATGACGCCATTTCGCCCGGCTCAACCTGTGTGACGGCCACAAACGTGACACGCCCGCCGGTTTCTAGGCCGAACCAACCGTTCGAGAACGCCTGACGGTTTTTGCCGGACAGGTCGCCCTCGGACCAGTTCGAAAACTCAAACCCGCCAGAGATACACCATTCGCCGGTGCGCGCTGGCACGTGGAAAACGCGCTGGTCGCTTTCGTCGAAATGGATGGCGCGGGCCAGTTTTAGGGGAGCGGTCATGGTGTTGTCTCCAGCAAGCGCGTCAAGGGGATAAGCTGCGTGGCGCCATCAGCGTCGCGCAAAAGCAGTCCAAAATTTTCGTCTACGCCAAGGAATGTCCCGGTGATGCCAAGCACAGTAACGTCTTCACCGATTTGCCACGCCAAGCCGCGCCATGCTTCATGCAAAGGCTTGATCCCGTCATCTTCCCATGAACGCACCCAAGTGAGCGTGTGCCGCGACCACGATTCCAACAGTTGCGGGGCCTGCACCTCGGTGCAACCTTCGGCATAAAGGGCGGTGTCCTCAGGGTGCTCGCCCGGGGCGTCGCTTAGCGGCCAAAGCGGCAGCGTCAGATCAATCACCATCCAGTCGGGCACTTCAGCGGGGTTGTCGGTGCTGGCGTGGATACCAAACCGACCACAGCGCGCGGCGTTAAGGCGGATGACGCCGTCCCACTCTAGCTGAACGGCGGTTTCTGGCGGGCCAAGCGCACCGAGGGCGTTTTGAAAACCCACAGCGCATAGCGGCAGCATCACCGCCGCCTCCGCCAAGGTGACATCGGGGGCAAAGACAATCGCCGCCCGAAGTGTGCTTTGGCCGAGGTCATAGGCCACAAGGCCAGCATCGCAGCCCTGAATGGCCCGCATCTGCGCGTGGGTGACGGGGTCGGCCGCAGCCTCCCCGTACATCAGCGGTGGGAAGGTCGGCGTATGCGGGGCATCAAGCGTGCTCATGCAACGCCTTTCTCCACGAGGGCGGCCGCGATTGTGCGGAACACCTCAGCTTGTGGGCTGTCAGGCGCGCTGGCCACGATGGGTGCACCACCGTCTGCGGCCTGCCGGATCGACATGTGTAGTGGCACTTCGGCAAGCAGGTCGATGCCCAGTTTCTCTGCCTCGCTTGCAACGCCGCCGTGACCGAACAGATGTTCCTCATGGCCGCAGTTCGAACAGATATGCGTGGACATGTTTTCGATCATGCCAACAACGGGGATGTTCATCTGGTTGAACATATCCAGACCTTTACGGGCGTCGATCAATGCGATGTCCTGCGGGGTCGAAACAACGACCGCGCCATCCACCTTGAACTTCTGGCCTAGCGTCATCTGCACGTCGCCCGTGCCGGGTGGAAGATCCACGATCAGCACATCCAATGCGCCCCATTGGACCTGCGTCATCATTTGTTGCAACGCGCCCATCAGCATCGGCCCACGCCAGACAACCGCTTGGTCGTCGTTCGTCATGTAGCCGATCGACATGGAGGTCACGCCGTGGTTGCGCAGGGGCAAAATAGTGGTTCCATCGGGGCTTGCGGGGCGACCGGTAATACCAAGCATCCGGGGCTGCGAGGGGCCATAGACATCGGCGTCCAGCAACCCAACCCGGCGACCCTGCTGCGCAAGGGCCACGGCCAAGTTGGCGGACACCGTGGATTTTCCCACGCCGCCTTTGCCCGAGGCAATCGCAAGGATACGGTCCACACCCGGCACAGGCTGCGGCCCGGCGGGCGCGGTTTTTTGTGGCTTAAGGTCGGGGGGCGCTTCGCCAGCGGGGGCGGCGGGCTTTGAAGGTGCACTGTGGCCCGTCATTACGATTTGCACGGCCTCAACACCGATCCCTTGCAGGGCGGTTTCAGCGGCGGTTTTGACCGCGCCATAGGCTTCGGCATCCGACGGGGCGATTTCCATCACAAAGCGGACACTGCCTGCATCCACATTCAACGCCCGAACGACGCCTGACTCTACCAAATCTGTGCCGCTTGGGGTGCTAACACCCTTGAGGGCCTCAAGGACGGCGTCTCTTGTAATTGTCACGTTATTCTCCCGAAACGTCGCCGGTGACTGTGTGTTCCAGCCCCAACTCTTCGCATGTGAGTGTCATTTTCAGCGCGTAGCTTTTGCCCGCTTCGCCCTTGTTGCGCAACGCGGCCTCAATCTCTTGTTGGCTGGTCACGCCGACTTGCTTGAGGAACTTGCGCATCGACATGTTGAACGCATCACTCATTCGCTCTCTCCCTGATGGTCTGATGATTGGCCGCTGGCGTGGCCAAGGATATCAATGGTCACGACGTTTGCTCAGATAGTCTTCGGTGGTGCGCGGCTTTGGCCTTGGCGCACTGGTAAAGGGGTTGTTCTGGCTGTGCATCTGCGCGCGCACGCGGCAGTCATCACACATCTGGATCAAGCGCAACTTATCTTCGTCGAACATGGAGTGCCCGGCCAGCCGCTCAGTGATCTTGTCGATGGTGGATTTTACGCCGAATAGGCTGTTGCATTCGACGCAGGCAAACGGTTCTTCTTCGTGGATTACCCGTTGCTCCAACGCGGCATCCGTCAGGTCTAGACGAGGTTCTAGTGTGATGGCATTTTCCGGGCAGGCCGAGGCGCAGATCCCGCATTGCAGACAGGCATCCTCTTGGAAGCGCAGCTGCGGCAGGTCTGGGTTGTCGCCCAGTGCCCCTGACGGACAAAGCGAAACACACGACAAGCACAGGGTGCAGGCGTCGGTGTCGACCAAAACCGCCCCATACGGCGCGCCCTCGGGCAGGGGCAGAACAGTGTCTGAGCCAAGCGTCGCGCGCGCCGCCTGACGGGTGATCTGACGCCGTGTGCCCATGGGGCGGACGGGGCTGTGGGCCGCGTCGGACTTGGCCGCGTCGTACAGCGCGTCGGTCATGGCATCGGGGTCGGGCGTGTCGATCAGGGCGATCGTCTCGGCGCCCACAATCGCGCGCGCCAGCTCCATCTGGGTGTCTAGTGCATCGCGGTCGGATTTTGGCTCGGGCAGGATGCTGACGCGTGTAAATCCGGCACCATGGGCTGCGACCATCTCGGCGTGGCCAAACCCGTTTAGCGCGGTGATCTCCATCGGGATGACATGGCTGGGCAGGCCGCGGCCGAACCGTGCGGCCATGCGGATCATCTCAGAACCATTGGAACCGGTCACCAGTAGGTGCGGCGTCGCACCGCCTGCATCCGTGTAGGCTTTGGCCAGCGTATTGATCCGGACGAAAGTGTGGGACGCAGCGGGCGCATCAAAGCTGATCGCGCCAGACGGGCAGGCGGCGGAACATGCACCACATCCGGCACAGACCAGTGGGTCAATGACGACATGTTCGCCCGCAGACTGAATGGCGCTTGTTGGGCACAGGTCCAGACAGCGGGTACAGCCGGTCTGCTCTGCACGGCTGTGGGCACACAGAAGGGGCTCAGATTTGATGTGGAGCGTTTTTTCAAACGTGCCGATCAGGTGGCTTGCGGCCAAAATTGCGGCGGACACTGCGCCCGGGTGGGCGGGGTCGGCGCGCAAATAGCCATCCCGCTTTTCAGGAGCCGGGAACAGCGGTGTGCCGCCGGTCAGGTCCAGCAGAATATCACACTCGGACTGGGCGCCGTTGCGTGCGGGCGACAGGGCGGGTGTGCCACGTCCTTCGGGGGCCGGTTGCTGCAACTGATCAATCGAGACAGAGAATTGCCCAAACGAGCCTGTCGCACGGCGCAGGGTGCCAAAAATGATGTCGGCCTCGGTGGTGCCGGGGTGCTCTTCGCCGGGCGCAAGAAGGACCGTGACTGACAGATAGGGTGTCAGTGCCTCAGCCGCAGCAAGCGCTGTTGCGGATGGCCCAACTATTAAGCATAGTCCGTCTGAGACCACATCGATGGTCTTGTCCGGGTGGGTCGGTAGCAAGCCCTCGGCCACCAAAGCGGCCATTTTAGGACCCGCTGAGGTTGTATCGTCGGTCCAGCCAGCCCGATCGCGGATGTCGATCAATGGGGCGGAGGCGACCTCAAGCTCATCGGCCAATGCGTCGAAAATCGCGCTTTGCTGGGTGCAGCAGATTGCGGCGTCTCCGGTCTGTAATGCATCCGCTGCAATTTGCAACTGTGAGGTGCAAAGCGCCGAACATGTCCGCGGCACCGAAAGCCCGGTCGCCTGCGCAAGTGCGTCGCTATCTACGGTTTGACTGCCGCCACAATCACACGTTATCAATGACTTGATCACGTTAATCCTCCCAGATCCGTCCCTTTGGGGCCAGTCGGGCGCCCGTGTTGTTCGCGCAGTTTAGACGTGTTGCGACGGGGTCTACAACCGCTTTCGCAATTTGCAGTTGTTTGTAATTTTGCATTCAATGCAATTTGTGGCTTCTGATTTTAAGATTTATGGTCTAACAATTTGGTATGCCGTTGTGTCCTGTGGGGTGGCGACGGTTAGGATCGGGAGGGTCCATGATATACAACCCTGACCAGTATTGCGCGTTACCCTTGGGAATCGTGCTGCGTAGAACGCCCGGCCAGACGCGCTGGGCCAAGTACTATTGGCGAGTCAGTGGTGTCCTTCCGGGTGCTGGGCTTGCATCTGGTCAGGTGCTGCGATCTGAGGGTGATGCTGTTGAGGTTCACGCCGCCACCGTCACGCTTGAAATGCATGGGGCGGAGACAGAAGCCTATGTACACGAATTGCAGGCCGAAGTGCCCAGCGTTTACGTTATTCTGCGCGAGGGTGACACGCCTGCCGATGCGCCCGAGGCGGTGTTGGCCACGCTAAGCCCTTATGAAGCACAGGATTACTGCGACAGCGGCGAGGAACTGGTTGAGAAGATCGCCATGCCCCCGTCTGTCCGTCTGGCTGTTGAAGCCTTTATCGAGGACTTCCATGCCGAAGAAACCTTTAAGAAGCGCAAGCGCGACAAGCAGCGCGTTGACCTTAAAGCCGATGGTATTGGGGATCGGCGCATTGCTGGCATGACAGATGTCTATGCCTCCCCCGCGCGTAAGCGGGAGCGTCTGGTATGATGCGCTCTTGGTCGGATCGCAAAGCCGCTGTCGCCGCTGAGGCGCAGGCTGAGGTTGCCGCTGATGAGGCCGCTCAGGTCGAGGCATTTGAGGCCGAACAGGCCGAGCGTACGGATGCCGAAATTCTTGAAGAGCTGGGCCTCCCTGATCCCTACACGCTAGAAGAGGGGGCTGACTTTAAGGGTTTCCTCAACAAGAACGTGCCCGAGCGGATCAAAACCCGCGCACTCAGACGCCTTTGGCGGCTGAACCCCATTTTGGCGAACGTCGATGGCTTGGTCGATTACGGCGAGGATTATACCGACGCTGCTTGTGTCGTTGAGGGGATGCAAACCGCCTATCAGGTCGGCAAGGGCATGCTGAAGCATATCGAGGCGCTGGCCGAGCAGGGCGAAGCTGATGCCGCCGCGCCCGAGGTGGCCGTGACAGAGGCCGAAGACACGCCCGATGATGCAAGCGACGCGGCCCCCGATACTGTGGCGCCCGTCGAAGAGACCCCCGCACCCATATACTCTGCGGCAGACGTCCTTGAGGATGATGCCGCCGCTGTGGCACCCCCCTTGCGGCGCCGCATGACCTTCACCTTCGAGGAGACCGCCTGATGAACGCAGCTGCCGATGTCACCCTGCCCGAAGAGGACCGCCTGCGCGCGGACCTTTACAACTATCTTGGGCTGATCCTGTCGGCGCCACCCGATCAAACCCTGCTGGATCAAACCGCAAGCCTCGCTGGTGATGAGGGTGATCTGGGTGCTGCGATCAACACGTTGGCAAAACTGGCACGCATTACGAAACCCGCCGCGATTGAGCGTGAATTTAATGCGCTGTTCATCGGTCTGGGCCGGGGCGAATTGCTGCCCTACGCCAGCTTTTACCTTACTGGGTTTCTCAACGAAAAACCGCTGGCTGCGCTGCGCCAAGACATGGCGCGCAAGGGAATTGGCCGGTCGGACACTGTGTTTGAGCCCGAAGACAACATCGCCAGCATGATGGAAATGATGGGCGCGATGGTTGCGGGCCGCTTTGGCAAGCCTGTGCCGCTGAACGAACAGAAAGAGTTCTTCAACAAACACATCGGCCCTTGGGCCCCACACTTCTTTAGTGATTTGGAAGGCGCGAAAACCTCACTCTTTTACACACCGGTCGGAACGATCGGGCGTGTGTTCATGGAGATTGAGGCCGAAGCCTTCCGGATGAGCGCGGAGTAATCCGCATTTCGAGTGGCGCAAGCACCGCAAGGGGCTGGCGTCAGAACCCATGAAACCCACGGAGATTTCATGACAGAGAAAGCGACCAAGGCATCACGCCGCGACTTTCTGAAACTTGCAGGCACTGCGGCACCCGTTGCTGCGGTTGCAATGGCAGCAGGGGACACGGCTGAAGCCGCGGCACCCGACCTGACCAGCGAGACCATTCAGGATACCGCACACACACGTGCCTATTTCGAAAGCGCCCGTTTCTAGGCGGCTATGATTTCGGCGTCCGGACTTCGGGCGTGGGAGGAGACGATCCAAGCGACTGGTTGCGTGACGCCCGACTGCGACAGATCACACTTAAACACCAAGCGCGTGAGGCCCTGAAATTGGGTCGAACAAGCACGGAAGGAATGTAATATGCTTAGGAAAAAGACCAATGGGGTTGCGCGACGCCCCCAGCGGACCACTCTCCTGTCTGAAGCAGCCAACGCCACGGTAGACCGGCGCGCTTTCTTGCGCGGCTCGGGTCTGGCCATCGGCGGTCTGGCGGCCATCGCAGCCACTGGTGGTGCGGTGAAACCCGCATCCGCAGCAGCGGGCGCAGTTTCAGGCAACGTTGAAACCATTAAATCGGTCTGCACCCACTGTTCGGTGGGTTGTTCCGTTGTGGCCGAAGTGTCCAACGGTGTGTGGACTGGGCAAGAGCCCGGCTGGGACAGCCCCTTTAACCTCGGTGCGCATTGCGCCAAGGGGGCCTCGGTTCGTGAGCACGCCCACGGCGAACGCCGCCTCAAATACCCCATAAAAAAAGAGGGTGGTGAGTGGAAGCGCATTAGCTGGGAACAGGCGATCAACGAGATCGGCGACGGCATGACGTCCATCCGCGAAGAAAGCGGCCCGGACAGCGTTTACTGGCTCGGCTCCGCCAAGCACAACAACGAGCAGGCTTACCTGTTCCGCAAGTTCGCAGCCTACTGGGGCACGAACAACGTGGATCACCAAGCCCGTATTTGTCACTCCACGACTGTGGCTGGTGTTGCGAACACATGGGGCTACGGCGCCATGACGAACTCGTACAACGACATCCACAACTCCAAAGCGATCTTCATGATCGGCTCCAACGCCGCAGAAGCGCACCCGATTTCGCTGCTTCACATCCTGAAGGCGAAGGAAGAAAACAACGCACCCGTCATCGTTTGCGACCCGCGCTTCACGCGGACTGCGGCACACGCTGATGAGTACGTTCGCTTCCGTCCCGGTACCGACGTGGCGCTGGTTTGGGGTATTCTGTACCACATCTTCGAAAACGGTTGGGAAGACAAAGAGTTCATCCGCACCCGCGTTTGGGGCATGGACCAGATCCGTGACGAAGTGGCCAAATGGACACCCGAAGAGGTCGAGCGCGTAACCGGCACCCCCGGTGAGCAGCTGCGCCGCGTTGCTAAAACGCTTGCAAACAACCGCCCCGGCACCGTGATTTGGTGTATGGGTGGCACGCAGCACACCAATGGTAACAACAACACACGTGCGTACTGTGTGCTTCAGCTGGCGCTGGGCAACATGGGCACGTCGGGTGGCGGTACCAACATTTTCCGCGGCCACGACAACGTGCAAGGCGCAACCGACCTTGGTGTTCTGTCGCACACGCTGCCAGGCTACTACGGTCTGTCCAACGGCGCTTGGGGGCACTGGGCCCGCGTTTGGGGTGAAGATCCCGAATGGCTTGCAGGTCAGTTCGGTTCCATCACCGGCGCCGACGGCAAGGAAAAGTCGCTTCAGAACCTCACGGGTATTCCTGTGTCGCGCTGGATCGATGGTATCCTTGAGGAAAAGGACAACATGGATCAGAACGACAACGTTCGTGCCATGGTGCTCTGGGGCCACGCGCCTAACTCGCAAACCCGTCAGGTCGAGATGAAGACCGCGATGGAGAAGCTGGACATGCTGGTTGTTATCGACCCGTACCCCACCGTCTCTGCCGTTCTGCACGACCGTACCGATGGTGTTTACCTGCTGCCCGCGTGTACGCAGTTCGAAACACGTGGCTCGGTGACGGCCTCCAACCGTTCGCTTCAGTGGCGTGACAAGGTTGTGGACCCTCTCTTCGAGAGCAAAACAGACCACGAAATCATCGGTCTGTTTGCGAAGAAGTTCGGCTTTGCTGATCGCTTCTTCCGCAACATCGAGATGGAAGATGAAGTTACGCCAAACGTTGAAAGCGTCACGCGTGAGTTCAACAGCGGTTTGTGGACAATCGGTTACACGGGCCAAAGCCCTGAGCGGATCAAACTCCACATGGCCAACCAGCACACCTTTGATCGCACGACGCTCAAAGCCGTTGGTGGACCCGCTGATGGGGACTACTACGGTCTGCCATGGCCTTGCTGGGGCACCGCCGACATGAAGCACCCTGGTACGCCCAACCTCTACGATATGTCGAAGTCGGTTGCTGATGGTGGTCTTACCTTCCGCGCACGTTTCGGCGTTGAGCGGGACGGCGACAACCTGTTGGCCGAAGGCGTCTACTCCAAAGACAGTGAGATCAAGGACGGCTACCCCGAGTTCACCATGCAAATGCTGATGGACCTTGGGTGGGACGGCGATCTGACTGCGGACGAACGTGCCGCGATCGACGCTGTTGCAGGCCCCAAGACCAACTGGAAAACCGACCTTTCGGGCGGCATCCAGCGGGTTGCGATCAAGCATGGTTGTGCGCCCTTCGGGAACGCAAAAGCCCGTGCCGTCGTGTGGACCTTCCCTGATCCCGTACCAACACACCGTGAGCCGCTCTATACGCCACGTCGTGATCTGGTCGCGGATTACCCCACCTATGAGGACCGTAAGTTCTATCGTCTGCCGACGATGTACGCCTCGATCCAAAAGAACGACTTCAGCAAGGATTACCCAATTATCCTGACCTCTGGTCGTCTTGTGGAATATGAAGGTGGCGGTGATGAAACCCGCTCGAACCCATGGCTGGCTGAACTTCAGCAAGACATGTTCGTTGAAATCCACCCACGTGATGCCAACAACCTTGGTGTGCGGGATGGGTCTCAGGTCTGGGTCGAAGGCCCAGAAGGCGGCAAGGTCAAAGTCATGGCACAGGTCACCGAGCGGGTGGGTGAGGGCGTTGCCTTCATGCCGTTCCACTTTGGCGGTCACTTCCAAGGCCAAGACCTGCGTGCGAAATATCCAGAAGGGGCAGACCCCTATGTTCTGGGTGAATCGTGTAACACCGCGCAAACCTACGGCTACGACTCGGTCACTCAGATGCAAGAGACCAAGTCCACGCTTTGCAAAATCATGCCTGCGTAAGGAGAGAGAAAAATGGCAAGAGCAAAATTTCTCTGTGACGCCGAGCGCTGCATCGAATGCAACGCCTGTGTGACGGCCTGTAAGAACGAGCACGAGGTGCCTTGGGGCATCAACCGGCGCCGGGTTGTAACCATCGAAGATGGTAAGCCCGGAGAGCGTTCGATCTCGGTCGCATGTATGCACTGTTCGGATGCGCCGTGTATGGCTGTGTGTCCCGTGGACTGCTTCTACCAGACCGACGACGGTGTGGTTCTGCACTCCAAGGATCTGTGCATCGGCTGTGGTTACTGCTTCTACGCGTGCCCCTTCGGCGCGCCGCAGTACCCACAGGCTGGCAACTTCGGCTCACGCGGTAAAATGGACAAGTGTACATTCTGTGCCGGTGGCCCAGAAGAAACACACTCCACCGCAGAGTTCGGCAAATACGGTCGCAACCGGATCGCAGAAGGCAAACTGCCTATCTGTGCCGAGATGTGCTCCACCAAGGCGCTTTTGGCGGGTGATGGCGACACAGTGTCGAACATCTACCGTGAGCGTATCGTGGCGCGCGGCTTCGGTTCCGGTGCTTGGGGCTGGGGTACAGCCTATGAGCGTAAAGGCGGCTAAGCCGCTCAGACGTTCGGCCCGTTTTGTTCGGGCCGGACTCTGAGATTGGAGAGGCCGCACACAACAGTGCGGCCTTTTTTCGCTGTTTCATGCAGGAGCACGGCGCGCCTAGCCGATTTGGCGTCGCTTTGCTTTCGCAGCCTTGGCAGGGATCTTGTGGTGCTCATACACGGGCCGTCCGCTTAGGTTGTTTGGATAAAAATAGGGGTTGATGACCCCAAGGAGACAGACATGCTGAACCGATTACTATCGATTGCGCTGCTCGTTATGACAGTGTCGGTCACCGGCGTTTGGGCGCAGGACACTGACCGTACGTCGACCGGCGGCGCGCAAACTCTTGAGGATATTCTCGCGCGTCAAAACGCCGAGAAAGTCGACAACTCTTTCCGCAGCGAGGCGACGGGTGATCCGTCGATCGCGGCACCGATCACCGAAAACCTTGGTACGCTTGGTGGACAGTCCGACCCTGAACTGTGGCGCGCGCTTCGCTTTGGCAGTGCCGACGTTACCGTCAGTTCGGGCGGCAAGGTGGCTGAGGTGATCATGCAGGACACAGGCTCTGCTTGGTTGCAATTCCGCGAAGGTCCGCTGCTTAGCTATGGCGCTTATGGTCTGGGCGGCACGCTGCTGGCCCTGTTCGTGTTCTATCTGCTACGTGGCCCTGTCAAAGTGGATGAGCCCTTTACTGGCCGCACCGTCACTCGCTTTAAGGCCGTTGAGCGGTTTGCGCATTGGCTCTTGGCCAGCTCGTTCATCGCGCTGGGTATTACCGGGCTATTGGTGCTGTTCGGACGGCTCTACATTGCGCCGTACCTTGGCAAAGACACGAACGCGTTGCTCTTGGGCTATTCCAAGCTGGTCCATAACAGCATTGGCTGGGCCTTTATGGTCGCGTTGGTGATGATCTTTGTGTTCTGGGTCGCGCACAACCTGCCTGACCGCACAGATATCAAATGGTTTGCGCAGTTCGGTGGGATCGTCGGCAAAAACCACCCCCCTGCGAAAAAGTTCAATGGCGGTCAAAAGATCATCTTCTGGTCGGTCATCGTCTTTGGTGCGGTTATCTCGCTCACGGGTGTGTCGCTGCTGTTCCCCTACGAGGTGCAGATTTTTGCACAGTTCAACCCGCTGATGAACCAGCTTGGTCTGTCTGAGATTATCTGGGGCACTATGCTGCCCGAGTCACCACTGCCACATCAGGAAATGCAAGCCTCGCAGATGATGCACACAGGCGCTGCATTGGTTCTTATGGCGATCATCGTGGCCCATATCTACATCGGTACGGTCGGAATGCAGGGCGCGTATGATGCGATGGGTTCGGGTGAAGTCGATGAGGCATGGGCCCATCAACACCACTCGCTCTGGCTCGAAGAAGTAAAAGAAAAAGAAGGCGCGGCACGCAAAAGTGCAACGCCCGCAGAGTAGAGGACCATATCCATGAAACCACTTCTTCTGGGCGTGCTGACGACATGCGTGATCGGTGTTGTCGCCTATTACGGCCTCAACAACGCAGGCTGGTCGTCGCAGGACGTCTATAGCAGCGAAAACGTGCGCCTCGACTAGACGGGCTCACGACCAAGACGAAACAACCAAGGCGCGGGTCTCTCACGAGGTCCGCGCCTTTTTTATATAGTTTTTCCGGATAGCTGGGCAGGCTTGCCAAAAAGGGTAACCCCCACAAGCGACCACAGTCGCCATTTTCGAAGTATCAAACTGAAAAGGGGGTGGATGGTGGGCGACCCTGCCGGTTAGAAAAGCCCGTTATTTTCGAAGGTTGGGCTAAAGGTGCGGGAGATTTGACCGCTTTGAAATCTTTGAGGAATTTTCGCGCAGTCCCGCACCCTTATTGACGATCCTTTCTCCGATAAGATTGCGAAAACACTAGTTGTTGAGCTTCACTACCCCGGCTGTGTAAGAAAACTGGATCTATCAGCGACGCACTCGCGCCGCTCCCGTCCACGGAGGCACCACGATGACCATTCCGCGAAATTCTCCAACGGCGACGAGGACACCTACAAATGCAATCGCGCCGTCAAAGCCGGATGGGCCGTCATTCGCAAGTCGGACCGCAAAGTCATCGCGAGCGGTCACGGCCTTGACCGCACCAAGGCCGCCAAAACGGCGCAGGGCGCGATGAGCGAAAAGGGCTACGATTTTGGTCCGCTCATGCCGACCAGGGTCTACCCGGGCATTGAGAAGACTTTGCGCCGCCACGGCTATGACGGCCCGCGCGCAACAGCGGCCATGAACCGCTGGGCTCGCGAACAGAACGCCGATCGCCTCGCGCGTATCGCTTCATCGCACACCATCGAGATCATGGACCTATGAAACCGGCATCGGGGCGCGCAGGCGCCCCGATTCCCGCCGAGCTGGCAGCTGAGCTGGACCGGCTGGGGGTGACCTTGTGCGTCTCCGAAACCCGCGCCAAAGCCGCAACCAGCCATCGCAGATAACGGTTGGCACCGCCGTGAAAAAGGAATGCCCCTGCTAACGCTTGCGATTGCCGCCCCCGGGCCGCCCGCAAGCAACTTTATTTGCAGCATTTGTGCTCCTAATCGCTTCACTACCCAGCAAGTAAAAGCGAACGTGATTGGACAGCACGACGCAGAGGGCGGAGTGCATAAACCCAAGGGAACAGGCAACATGGCCAATAATCGAGTTATTCGCTTCGCCAAGACGATCGGAGAAGCCCCAAAGTGCATTTATATTCACCCTGAAGACGCCCTGCTAGACAGCGCCGTCTTTCGCCCGGAACGCCTGACCCGTGAAGACATTGAATATACGCGCAACGACGTTCTCAAAGAATTTGAGACTGAAAATGCAGCTCTCAAAGCAGAGCTCGCAAGGATTAAGGGCCGGGGCGCCAAATGAGAGCCGTTCAGACCATAATAATAAGAGCTTCATCGATGGGAACCTCGCCGTTGCCACCTCTGCCGACACCGCGCGGGGTCGGGTGTGCAACTTGGAGAACCTAGGATTCAAGCAGTTCCTTACTTAGTGCGATGCCAGACTAGACGTTTGCGTATTTTTCATTAGTTTTTCACTATTTAAATCAGTTTCAACATATTTCATTCTCCTTAACTGACGAATGAAGATCATTGTGCACACCCACAATAACGCATGCAGGTACGTCCCTGCTGGTTAGAAAATCCCGTCATTTGCGAAGGTTGGGCTATCGGTGCGAGAGAGTTGATCCCTTTGAAATCTTTGATGTATTTTCGCGCGATCCGGCACCTTTATCGGCGGTCTGCGCTCCGAAAAAAGGGCCGGATCACGTGCTTATAGAGCACCACTACACAGCGCGACGCTGAGGGCGGAGTGCACAAAGCCTAGGCAACAAATGATATGGTGAATAATCGAGTGATCCGCTCCGTCAATACAATCGAAGAAGCCCCAAAGTGCATTTACATTGACCCTGAAGACGCCTTGCTAAGCGGTGCCGGTTTCGGATGGACAGTCTAATCGAAGTCGGACTAGGCTTCGCTACAAACCAGAATACAATTTGAGAATTGATTTATGTCCAATAATGCGCGCCAATCCGACCTCGACTTTGCGGCGGATCTCTTCAAAGCAGCCGATAAGATGCGTGGCGGGCTGGAGCCGTCAGAATACAAGCACGTAGCACTTGGCCTGATCTTCCTGAAATATATCTCAGAGGCCTTTCAGGCGATGCATGATAAGCTCGCTGAAGACGAACTCGCCGACCCCGAAGACCCCGAAGAATACTTGGCAGAGCGTGTCTTCTGGGTACCAGAAACGGCGCGCTGGTCCCATCTCCAGCAAAACGCGCGGTCAGAAAACATCGGTAAAATTATCGATGACGCGATGGAGGCCATTGAAGCTGAACCAGCCAATGAGACACTGAAAGGTGTTCTGCCTAAAAACTATGCGCGCCCTACGCTCGACAAGACCATGCTAGGAGAGCTGGTTGATCTCTTTTCCAACGTCAAAATGCACGACGACGCTGACCGGGCGCGGGATCTGCTGGGCCGGGTCTACGAGTACTTTATCTCAGGCTTTGCCAGCGCCGAGGGAAAGCGCGGCGGTGAGTTCTTCACACCGCGCTCGGTTGTCCGCACCCTTGTTGAGATTCTCGAACCCTACCAAGGCCGCGTCTACGACCCTTGCTGCGGCTCGGGCGGCATGTTCATCCAGTCCGAAAAGTTCATCGAAGACCACGGCGGCAACCCGCTGAACCTCTCGGTTTATGGGCAGGAGATCAACCACACGACATGGCGGCTGGCCAAGATGAACCTTGCCGTCCACGGCATCGACGCTGACATCGCATGGGACAGTGCGGGAACATTTCACAAGGCAGCGCACCCTGGGCTAAAGGCCGACTACATCCTCGCCAACCCGCCCTTTAACATCTCAGACTGGGGCGGTGAACGGTTGCTGGAGGACGACCGCTGGCAGTACGGCATACCGCCCAAGAGCAACGCCAACTTCGCGTGGATACAGCACATTATTCACCACCTCGCCCCGCGCGGCCATGCGGGCGTTGTGCTCGCCAATGGCTCCATGTCCTCGCAAACCAGCGGCGAGGGCGAGATCAGAAAACGCCTGATCGAGGAAGACCGCGTCGATTGCATGGTCGCCCTGCCGGGGCAGCTGTTCTATTCCACGCAGATTCCCGTCTGCCTGTGGATTCTGAGCCGGGACAAATCCGCCAACGGACTAAGGGACAGGCGCGGAGAGGTGTTGTTCATCGACGCCCGCAACATGGGCCATATGGTGGACCGGGTGCGGCGCGAGTTCTCAGACGAGGACATCAACAAAATCGCGGGCACCTACCGCCGCTGGCGCGCCAAGCCAGAGACGCTGGAAGTGAAAGGCTGGGATGCCTACGCCGACGAACCGGGCTTCTGCAAGTCCGAAGGGCTAGAGACCATCCGCAAGTTCGACCACGTGCTGACGCCGGGGCGGTATGTCGGGGCAGCTGAGGATGAAGGCGACGGAGTGCCGTTTGAGGAGAAATTCGGCGCTCTTGCGTCTTTGCTTGAAGATCAAATCGCATCGGGAGACCAGCTCGCCACTCAAATTCGCGAAGTAATCAAAGGTACTCAGAAATGAGTGTCGATCCCCTTTTCTATCTCAAACAGGACTGGGAAGTCACGACGTTGGGTGACGTCGCGGCTCGCGGCGGCGGTTCGATACAAACTGGCCCGTTCGGGAGTCAACTTCATGCGTCGGACTACGTTGATCAAGGCATTCCATCGATCATGCCCCAAAACATTTCAACTGATCGCATATCGGAAGAGGGCATCGCTCGCATTACCGAAGATGACGCTGAGAGATTGTCCAAATATCGAGTTCGCACCGGAGACATCGTTTACAGCCGGCGCGGCGATGTAGAACGCCGCGCATTAGTGCGAGAAGAAAACGATGGTTGGCTCTGCGGCACTGGATGTTTGAAGGTAAGCTTTGGTGAAGGTGTCGTTGTCCCCGAGTATGCAGCGTTCTATTTGAGCCACCCTGCGTCTAAGGCGTGGGTCGTGCAGCATGCGGTCGGTGCTACGATGCCGAACCTGAATACGTCCATTCTTTCTGCTCTCCCATTCGTGTTGCCGCCTTCTGACGAACAAGAACAGATTGCAAATGCACTGTCAGCGCTCGACGACAAAATCGAGCTGAACCGGCGGATGAATGAGACGTTGGAAGAGATGGCGCGGGCGCTGTTTCGGGATTGGTTCGTTGATTTCGGCCCCACCCGCCGCCAGATGGAAGGCGCAACCGACCCCGCCGCCATCATGGGCCACGCCTTCCCCCCCGAAAAAGCCGTCACGCTCGCCTCACTCTTCCCCGCCAAACTCGGCGACGACGGCCTGCCGGAGGGTTGGGAGACACGCCCGCTTCAAACCGTAGTCGAACAGCAGAAGCAAACCGTCAAACCGGACCAGCACCTCGACGAGACGTTCGAGCACTTCAGCTTGCCAGCCTTTGACAAGGCCAAATGGCCGACAGTCGAACGTGGCGCGGAGATCAAGAGCAACAAAACGGCGGTTCCCGCCAACTCGTTGCTGATCTCCAAGCTCAACCCTCGCATCGAACGTGTTTGGGTCCCGCAGGTTGCGGGCGAGCATCGTCAGATATGTTCAACGGAGTTCCTGTGTTTTAATCCTGCGGCAGGTCTAGGGCGTGCCACCGTAGAAGCTCTGTTCCGATCAGACGTGATGCGAGAGAAGATGGCTGCGATGGTCACGGGCACCTCGAACAGCCATCAGCGCGTGCCTCCCAAGGTCCTCATGCAAGCGGACGTTCTGCTGCCTGTGGCCTGCGCAGCGGCGTTTGAAAAGGTGGCTCTACCGCTTCTGGAAAAGCGTCAAGCCAACGAACAAAAAAACCAAACCCTCGCCGAAATGCGCGACCTCCTCCTGCCCAATCTCATGTCCGGCGAAATCCGCTTGAAAGACGCGGAAGTGCCGGTGTGAGCGCTCTCTCGCTCACGCTTCAGTCTTTGCTTCGCCTCGGTTTTGTTGAACAAGCGCCGGAGTGGGGAATGCCCTGTGTCTCCTGCGAGCTCCCATACTTACCGCTGACATGCTGCGACGGGATCAGTAAGTATTTTCGGGAGGTAGTTTTGGTTTCAGGCATCTTCAATAACGGCCGCACTCTGTGCGAGATCAGTCATCAAATCCCGCCTGACCTGTCAACGGATGAAAGCGCAGCGGCCTGGTTGGTCTATGCTTTGCGGCAAAATCTGGATGAGCGTAGCTCTTTGCCTGATTGGGTTTCACTTGGGCGCGCCAATCAGATGCTAGTCCCGATGATCGCGGAGAAAGAGGCATATAAGAGCAGGCCAGCTTGCCACATCGAGGCTGATTTTGCTCGCATTCTCCGCGCGCGTATAACTGCGCTGATCGCGGAACTAACAAGCCATGCCTCGCTTCGGATCGAGTTTGACGGATCAATGCTGCAAGCTGTTGTGAACAAGGAAGTCGTCAAAGTGCCTGCTGAAGGCATTGCATGGAGCGGACAGATCGTTGTTCCTAACGCAAATGTCTTTGAGTTTCCGAAGCGTATAGCAGCGCAGGGAACCACTTTGGATTTTTGGGACGGTTCGATGGGTCTCGGCAGGCAACGATACCACGCGGAATGGGTGGAGGATGGTCGTCATGACTGATTTGGTGGGCATTTGCCACCTAGATGGGTGGCAGTCGACAAGAATTGACACCGGCTTGGCCATTTTCTGAGGAGAGACCGATTTGAGTTTCACTGAAGACCTTGTCGAACAAGCCGCTCTCGGCATCCTAGAGGAGTTGGGCTGGCGCTATCAGAACCCTATTGCGATCGCGCCGGATGGGCCCGAGAGGCTGCGGGTGTCCAATACAGAGACTGTCTTGTCTGGGGTGCTGGAAGCCGCGGCAAGGCGGCTAAACCCAGACATCCCGGATGACGCTTTACACTCCGCGCTTAAGCAAGTGCAGGTGTCCGAGATGCCATCTCTGATCGAAGAGAACCGTCGGATCCACCGTATGCTCGTTGATGGCGTCGACGTGGAGTATCGCCGCCCAGATGGGTCCATCAAAGGCGACAAAGTGCGGCTGATCGACTTTGTTGACCCTGCCAATAATGACCTGATGGTTACGAACCAGTTCACCGTAGTCGAGGGCGGGCACAATCGCCGCCCTGATGTGGTGGCATTCGTGAACGGGCTTCCCCTAGTGGTGATTGAGCTAAAGAACGCCGCCAGCGAAAACGCGACAATCGAAGATGCTTTTAATCAGCTTCAAACCTACAAGGCCCAAATTCCATCTCTGTTCCGCACCAATGCCGCTCTAATAACCTCAGACGGACTGTTGGCGCGTGTTGGTTCGCTGAGTGCGGGTGAGGACCGCTTTATGCCCTGGCGGACCGTGACGGGCGCCCAAGGTGACTTCACGCCTGAAGGACCGAAAGAGATGGAGACGCTGCTTCGTGGTCTCATGCAGCCAGAAAAACTGCTGCAATTGGTGCGGGACTTTACCGTGTTTGGCGACAAAGGTGATGGCGTTTTCAAGATTATTGCCGGGTATCATCAGTTCCACGGTGCGCGGAAGGCTCTCACCAGCGCAGTCAGAGCGGTTGATGAACTTGGAGACCGTAAGGTCGGAGTCATCTGGCATACGCAAGGTTCCGGTAAGAGCTTCTTGATGGCGTTCTTCGCGGGGCTTCTGGTCAGAGCACCTGAGCTGCAAAACCCGACTATCCTTGTCGTCACAGATCGTAATGATCTGGATGATCAGCTTTACGGCACCTTTTCTTTATGTCGCGACTTGGTTCGTCAGACCCCGGAGCAGATCAAAGATAGGGACGATTTACGTCAAAAATTGGATCGGCGATCAGGTGGCGTTATCTTTTCCACGTTGCAAAAGTTTTCGCCGATGACAGGTGAGGAGGACTTCCCGGTACTCTCTGACCGCCGCAACATCGTTGTTATCGCGGACGAAGCGCACCGTAGCCAATATGGGTTTGATGCCAAATTAGATCGCGCCACGGGCGCGCGCAAATATGGTTATGCACATTACCTGCGGCAGGCTTTGCCAAATGCTTCCTTCGCCGGGTTTACGGGAACTCCGATCGAAGCCGCTGACGTAAACACCCCAGCCGTTTTCGGCGACTACGTCGATGTGTACGACATCAGTAGAGCGGTGGAAGACAAGTCTACCGTTCCGATTTACTACGAGAGTCGCCTAGCGCGTGTAGAGCTCGAAACAGCGAAGCTGCCTGAGATTGACGCCGCCGTTGACGCATTGTTCGACGATGAAACGATCTCCGAACAGGAGAAAGCTAAATCAAACTGGAGCAGCGTAGAGCGCCTTGTTGGCGCACCACCAAGACTGGACATCGTCGCTCAAGACATCGTCAATCATTTCGAAGATCGGCTTGAGGCCATGGCTGGTAAGAGCATGATTGTCTGCATGAGCCGTGCTATTTGTGTGGATCTCTACAGTCGAATAACGGCACTACGCCCTGAATGGCATTCAGAAGATGACAAAGAGGGGGCGATCAAAGTCGTGATGACTGGTTCTGCCTCTGATCCGCTGGAGTGGCAGCAGCATATCGGGAGCAAGATGCGCCGCGACCTGTTGGCTAAGCGCGCGCGCAATCCGGCTGATCCGCTGAAGATGGTGATTGTTCGCGACATGTGGCTGACAGGCTTCGACGCGCCTTGCATGCACACGATGTATATCGACAAGCCGATGCGTGGTCATGGTTTAATGCAGGCGATTGCGAGGGTGAACCGAGTGTTCAAAGATAAGCCCGGTGGGCTTGTAGTGGACTACATCGGTATAGGCCAGAATTTGAAGAAGGCTCTTCAAAACTACACAGCAACTGACCGCGACCAAACCGGAATTGATGAGGAGGAAGCCGTTGCGGCACTTCAGGAGTTGGTCGAGCGATGTCAAAACTTCTTTTCAGGCTTTGACTATCGGGCAGGCATCGATGGGACGCCTCAGGAACGCCTACAGGCCCTCGCTGGAGCCATGGAATGGGCTTTAGAAAAGCAAAAGGCAGGTGCTGATAGGGCTCGTGACGAGAAGGCCAAGAAAGCGGAGTTGACGTACTATGCGGACTTGGTCTCGAACCTATCCAAGGCCTTCGCGCTGGGATCGGCTAGCGACTATGCCCAATCGGTCAAAGAGGAGGTTGGGTTCTTCCAAGCCGTGCGTGCGGCACTTTCCAAGACGTCACCTAAGTCTAGGATGAGTAAACGTGAGAAAGAGTTCGCCATTGGTCAGTTGATTTCTGATGCCATAGCAGATGCCAGTATTATCGATGTCCTCGCTGCAGCGGGCATGCGCACGCCTGAAATCTCTGTGCTGTCTGAAGAATTCTTGTCCGAAATCCAAAACATGGAGCACAAAAACCTCGCCCTAGAGGCGTTGCGCAAGCTGTTGGCTGGAGAAATCAAAGCTCGGCAGCAGAAGAACGTCGTCGAGGCAAAAGCCTTCTCAGAGCGGCTAGAAGCCGCTGTCGCACGCTACCATGCAAACGCCATCACGAGCCTTGAAATGATCCAAGAGCTGATTGACATGGCCAAGGATTTACAAGCGTCTGTCCAGCGTGGTGACGATCTTGGCTTAGGCGAGGAAGAGCTAGCCTTCTATGACGCACTCGCTCAAAACGAGAGCGCTGTCGAAATGTTGGGTAACGAAGAGTTGCGGAAGATTGCTCACGTTCTCGTCGAGCAGCTTCAGAAAAACGTGACAGTCGATTGGCATCTTAAAGAAAGCGCCCGAGCAAAGCTCCGCATCTTGGTCCGCCGTATCCTCAAGAAGTACGGCTACCCCCCGGATTTAGCGCCGATTGCCATCAACACAGTTCTTGGCCAGGCGGAGACTTTGCTGAAGTGGGGCACCTAAAGCTGAGAGAGGTGCTTGAGGGCATCAAGGTGCTTATGCTTATATCTGGGGATTGGCCTACAGTCCAAGAACACCTGAAACGTGCATATCCCGAATATGATGAAACATTGCAGCTTACATTTCTGGATAAGTTGAAAATTTCAGGCTGATTCACCGAATAAGAAACGAGCAGTAATTTGGCTATTTCCTATCACCCTCCGCGTGGGGCTATCGTATGTGCAAACTTCGATCAGGGCTTCAAGGTGCCAGAAATGGTGAAGCGTAGGCTGTGCGTAGTTCTATCGCCGCAGATTGAGGCACGGCACGGGCTTTGTACCGTAGTTCCACTAAGCACATCAGAGCCTGAGGTGATTCAGGCTTACCACTACAAGTTTCAAATACCATTCCAGATGCCAAAAAATTGGGGTAATCAGCCACGTTGGGCGAAATGCGACATGATCTGTGCCGTTGGATTCCATCGGTTGGATTTGCTGCGTCTAGGCAAGGATGCTCAGGGGGGGCGAAAGTATCAACTTAACTCCTTATCCAGCACACATTTACGACATATTAGTAACGGTGTGTTAGCAAGCTTGGGGCTTCCCCCTTTGACAGAGTTGAAGTGAGTTCTTATGTTAGAGGTGTGGCGGCGCTGCTTCGGCATCCGCATTAAGACCCTACCAAGGGCCACTGGCCGACGAAGCGAAAGCAAGTTTCTGGTCAGTGCTGTGAGGCCCCATCGGCGAAAGCCTTTGGGGCTTTTGCTTTTCTGGATGGCTAGTTAAATATACGAGCCTCTTTGATATCGTAGGGGCTCAATAGAAAAATTTTACTTAATCTATTACCGTTTTAAACGAAAATTGCTCCTCAGATCCTGCTAGCGAATGCTGACGAAAGTGCGCCATGAGTAAATTTAAGCAATTGGTAAGCTGTATGCTTTCAACTGGAGGCGTAACGAACGCATTAATTCGTGTGGAAAACTGGCGCATCACCAACTTGTTAAGTAGCCGAAACAAAGTGGTCGGGTGGCCGCCCACGGCACGTTCGCCTCGAGACCTGCCTGAGAACAAAGGCTGCCGCGCCTGCTTCTCTCAACCCCAGCCGACTGACCGGACCGAGGGAGAGAAACCCACAGGCCGCTTAAGTACAGCGGCCCGGAGCTTTACGCAGCTTTGATGGTGTCGATTGCTACGACCATCATTCCCGTCAGGTGCCAAATTGCCGCCATCAGTATGCCCATATTAAACGCAAACTCGTTGGCGCAGCTCTGCTTGAAGAACTCGCCTTCGAGGAACATGCAGGATCCCTTGCAGAGCTGAACGACAGGGCATGCCATGCATTCGTCTCGGAAGGCAAAATGCGTCGAGGTGTCGAGCGCGATGTCCTCAAAGGCCTCCACATGACCGATCTTATGCTCGCCCTTTGCCCCGGTGTTTTGGCAAGTCATTACGTTGCCGCGGAGATCGACGGCGATGGTGTCTTCGCGGTCCATTCCGCATTTCTGCCCGAGGCCATCAATGCTGCGGCGCCGTTGGATCGATTGGTAGAACTCGTCGATCCGGTCTCCGAGCCCAAAGGCTTGTGGGTCGTTTGCCAAGGCCTCAAATATTGACTGCGTAAGGCCTTGGAGCTGGGCCGGCTCAAATCGTCCTGTGCCGAGCGCAGTGGCCGCGTCATAGACGTTCACAACGCCCTCGAGGCCTACAAAAGCCTCAGGGCCCACCTTGTCGGCGAACCAATCGCGCAGCGCTTGCAGGTCATGGTGCTGCTGGGTGATCACGGCGTTAAAGCCGACCATTCCCGGCCGCTCGGCCAGCAGGGCATCGATCCAGCGGCGCTTTTGAGGATCGTCCAAGGGATCAGGCCCGCGCAAATGCTGTCCCGGTCCGTCGTGAGAAATAGTGATGCCGATGTCGTACTTGGCGATGAAGTCGAGTTTTTCGCGGTCAAAGAGCGAGCCGTTGGTGATGATGGAAAACCGGGCGTCGGGGAACCGTTCGGCGAGAGCCGGCAAAAGGCGTTTGATTTTTGCCCAGTAGACAAAAGGCTCGCCGCCCCAAACCTCGATCTGCTCTGGTGCGTCCGTCATCCACCCCTCAAGCTGCGTGAGGAAGTTTTCAACGTCGCTGAGCTTTGAGATGGTCGCGTCGGAGATCTGGAAGGCTTGGTTGCAATAGCTGCACGCGTAATTGCACGACAGGCCAAGCTGAATTTTCAGCACACGAGGCGCACGAGATTTGCCGAGGGGCTTGTCTTTGGCCACTTTCGGTACCGAGGGAAACTTGCCGGGATCAACCGGCAGGGGCAGCCCGTCGCATTCGGAAGTGTGAGCGTTGTAGCGGATGGAACTTCTGGTGCCATCAGGCGCCTCTAGGGTGAGATCAAACCACATCAGTCAAAAAGCCTTTCCTCAAGGTCGTCGGGCAGGTTGACGCGGAAGTTTGCGACGACCTGCACATGGGGCGTGCAGCCCTGATAGGGGTGCTGGTTGTGAGGGATATGTGAAGGGAAAAACACCGAGAGCCCGGGGCGCGGGTTTACGGAGTATCCATGGCGCTGCTCGTAAGGGAGCCGGCCTTCGTCAAAGTAGCGCGATGGGTCCTCGATCACAAAGCGGGGGGTGCCAACGCTATTGATCGGCTGACCCGCTCCGCCTCCGGTCAGGAAGTGCACGCAGGTCAGATCGCCTTCTCGGCTGTCCTTATGAGTGGAGATGAACCCGTCGGGCGCAATGACGAGCGCACGGTTCTCACAATGGTCGGGATCGAGGTAGGAAGAGCAAGGTCCGAGCACTGCCCGCGCGCAGGTAAAGAGATGCGCCTTCAGGGCCTGACCGGCCTCGCTCCGTTCCAAGATCCCGCGCACCCGCCGCTTGGATGCGCTGAGCGCATCTGTCGTCTCCGCATTACCCACCGCCGCGATCGCCTCCGCCGCCAGCTGGCGGTTCACCGGCCAATCAACCGGCGTCTCAAAGAAGCTGATCCTTGTAGGCCAGAGCTCAAGGTTTGTGTTCTTCACCTCCATCCTCAGCACCGGCAATTGCAGTTGCAATTAAAACTATAGCGGTTGGCCGCCACTGTTACTGCGCCTGAGGTGCCGCCGCCCGAGAGGCTGTGTACGGCGCAATTGACGACGCAGTTGCAATTCCCACCGTGGCCTTGGACGATCCGTGGAAAATGATATCCCCCACTCCCCGGTGTGCCGTTGCTCACGGTCACAGACGTGATGTCACCGGCTCCAATGGCGGGCTTGTTGGCGATGCGTGACCAATCGACGGTGCCGCTGTCGCTAATGACGATGGTTGAGCCGACTTTGTAAGCCATGGGGGCCTCCTTACGTTTGATGGGCTAGGATCTCGGAAAGGCCAGCCTTGCAGTGAGAATTGGGAAGTTCGAGCGAACACAGGACCGGAATGCACATCCGCTCCGCGCCCTCAAAATATGTGCTGTCATGGGGCACATGGCCCTCGAAGATCAGCATGGAGCCTGTGCGCGGCTCCACCGCATACCAGCCGCCGACGTAGGCTTCGGGATTGCGACAGGGCCAGAGCCTCTTGCCCACATTCGCGGGATCGTAGAAGCGCACCGCCCCGCGATGCAGGGACGTGTCCGGGCAATCCGCGTCTAACGTGACCCGCGGGTAGTAAGTGCAGACAATGTCGGTCTGGATGTGCGTGTGGGTGTTGATGCCTACGTTCTCGCGATTAGCGCGGCGCTGCCAGAAGGTGTCTGACATCATGGCGATCTCGCCCGTGTGATCATAGTCATAAGCCAGTTGTAGGTATTCTCGCACGGCGGCTGAGACCATTTCTGCAAGGGCCGCCACTTCTGGGCCTTTACGGTCCATCAGAAAGTTGTGGCGCAGATGGCCAAGGTGGTTTGTCTGATCCCCCACATTACGCCCGTCACCGGCGTCTTGAATACGGTTGGCCACAGCGTCCTCGGCCGCCAGCGCGTATAGCCGATCGTTGAAGCCCTCGGGCATCTCCCAGTGCTTGTGTATGACGAAGGCGGGATAGATCAGCTGGAGCTCGGTGGTGGTCTCGATTTGCATCAAACGACCTCCACCATGACTTTGCCGATGGAGGTGTAGTGCTCGGTGTTGATCTTGACCGCGATCTGATCGCCGGGGCGGAGGCCCAGAGCCTCAATCGCAAAGCTGCCCACACCGTCTTCATTCGTTACCAATCGCCGTTTGGGCAAATAGCCGGCGTCGCTGTCGAGCTTCAGTGTCAGAGCGTGGGGGCAGGGCGCCCCATCCCTATTCCACTTCAACGCAATCGGCATCTCTACTCGCCCGCCGGCCGGAACCGTAACTGCTGCGGTCGCCACCGCATGGAAGTAAAACTGCTTGAACCACTGCCCATCATTCGGGATCGTTGCGTCATCGATCCGGCCAGCAACGGTGGTGCCGTTCAGCAAGATCGGGTCTTGGTCGCATAAGAGCTCCACCCGGGTCCCAGTGAGCGGCCCCGCAATCGGCATAAAGATGACGAGGGCGTTTGAGGCTTGGGTGCGGGCCCGGTGCCGGAAGGAGGTGTCGACCTTCTCACGCGCGGACCTGGCAAAGCGGTTGCGCCAGGGCAGGGGAAAGCCCGCATTGTCGGTCATAATGTCGATGAGCGCGTAATCGGTGATTTCATCGTGGCCGACCATGCCGTCGAGGAAGATGTAGGAGCGGCCTTTGTAGACCGCGCCATGGGGGCATCCCGGCAGGTCGGGCACAAAGACGCCATTGCCCTCCAGATCGACAAATCCGGCCTTGTTTAAGCTTTCCTGCGGCTCCTCGAGCGCCTCCTTCAAATCTTGCCAAGCAATCTCGCCAATATAGTCAGGCGCGACTTGTCCCTCTTGGCATGGCTCAAAAACAACCATGCCGGCGTAGGTATCCTGAACATCCACCGCGTAATGAAGGCGCGCAGACGTGTTGTAGATGACGTGCAATCCCGTCTCGATCATGGGGTGGTCCTTTTAAGCTGCTCGACCTCGGCTGCGAGGTCTTTGATGGCTTCGACGAGAAGCCCGACGAGGTTGCCATATGCCAGCCGCAGCACGCCCTCTGCCTCGATGACGGCTTCTGGGGCTACCGCTTGGACATCCTGAGCGATCAGGCCGATTTCTCGGCTTCCGCCCTCGATCATGTTGTAGGTAACGCCTTTGAGCGCCTGCACCTTTTGGAGCGCGTCAGCGATTGGTGTGACGTTTGTCTTCAGACGCGCATCGGAGGACGACACGAAGTTCGGGGCCGTTACGGTGCCGGAAAAAGTGGCGCCAGACAGCCGCGCAAAAGCGCTGGCGTGACTGCCATCCAAGAGGTCCGCATCAATCCCGGAACCAGATCCATCCACGGTTTTCAGCTTGTCGCGCACTTGAGCGGCTGTGTCTGGCGATCCGTTTGCACCCGCGGGACCTTGGGGGCCAGCCGCACCGGTCAGCCCAGTCGGGCCTCGCGGGCCCGTTGGTCCGGCTGGACCGGTTGCGCCTTGAGGACCCGCTGGACCGGTTGCGCCGGTGTTGCCTTTGGGACCGGTGGCGCCTGATGCACCTGTAGCGCCCTTCAAGTTTACGTAAGCGCCCCAAGTGGTGCCGGTGTGAAACCGCAGACTTGTCCCAGACCACTGATGCGCTGGCGTTGGACCAGTTGCACCTGCCGGGCCTTGCGCGCCCATGGCACCTGTCGGCCCAGTCGGACCTCGCGAGCCTGTTGCTCCAGTGTTGCCTTGGGGGCCGGTCGGCCCAGCCGCACCAGTCGCGCCTGTGGTCCCTTTGAGATTTACGTAGGCCCCCCAAGTTGAACCGTTAAAAAAACGGAGGCTTGTACCGGACCATTGGTGGGCGGGGGTTGGCCCCGTAGGACCTGTCGCGCCTTGAGGCCCCGCGGCGCCGGTGCTGCCTGTATTTCCCTTTGGGCCGGTTGCGCCGGCTAGGCCTTGTGGCCCAACTGGTCCAATAGGCCCCTGCGGCCCAATTGGGCCTGTGGCACCCTGCGGCCCGGTTTGGCCAAGCTCAATGATGCTTTCCGAAACTGCCACTCGCTTGAGAAACAACTTACCATCCCGGACGTTGACCGCGAGCTCACCCTCTCCCAATTGGGCCGTGCTCGGAACGCGCCCCGCAACGGTTGTGCGCTTAAGGCTGATGGTGTTTGTCATCGCGCATCCTCCTTGAACTTTTCGAATTCAGACGAGAGCTCCTTAATCGCCTCGACCAAGAGCCCGACGAGGCTCCCGTAAGCGACCCGCAGCAGGTCATCGACTTCAAAGACGGCCTCGGGGGCGACGGCCTCCACATCTTGTGCGATGAGGCCCATTTGACGGCCTGTGCGGTCGTTCATCAAAAAGGTTGCCCCGGTCAGACGCTTAACCTTCTCAAGCGCGTCGGGGATCTCGGCAATGTCAGACTTCAGGCGAACATCAGACGAAGAGACAAAGTTTGGCGCCGTCACGACACCGGAAAATGTCGCCCCTGAAATCTGAGCGAAGTCAGCCCCGTGCTTGCCATCCAAAAGGTCAGCATCGAGCCCAGAGCCCGCCCCATCGAGGCCTTTAACTCTGTTGAAGACGTCCTGCGACGACAACGGCGGCGGGGTCGCATCGACTATAGTCTCCGTGCCGTTGATGTTGCGCTTAAAGAACATCTTGCCGTCGTGCGTGTTGACCGCCAGCTCCCCCAGCTCGAGCTGGGACGTTGTTGGAACCTTGCCCGGCACGGCCGAGCGCCGCATTTTAATCGTGCTTGCCATATGGCTGCCCCCTGGTTTTCCGCATGTGGGATGACAGGGGCTTTAGCCGGCCCCTTTGTTTGGCTTCAAAATGTTCCGAAGTCGAAGTTGATGCCGTTGATTGCGCCGCCCGAGATCGAGACGCTGTTTGAGGACTGCGTTGCCATCGTCCCAAGACCAAGATTTTCTCGCGCGGCTCCGGCGCTGGTCAGGTCTGATAGGTTGGACGACTTGGAGAGCTTTGAGGCCAGACCGTTTGTCACGGTTGCCGCAAAATCCGGGTCGTCGCCCAATGAGGCAGCCAGCTCGTTGAGCGTATCCAGCGCACCCGGGGCAGCATCGATCAGTGCGCTAATTGCGGCCTGCACGAACGCGGTGTTGGCGATCTGGGTGGTGTTGGTTCCTGCGGCCGCATTTGGTGCGGTTGGCGTCCCAGAAAGCGCAGGAGACGCTAAAGGCGCCTTGGCGTTAATCGCGGCCTGCAAACCTGAAACGTCGCTAATCGCGTGCCCGTGGCTGTTTGCGGCTTTGCCGTCTAGCGCTCCTTGCAGCCCGGAGACGTCAGAAATGTTGTGCCCGTGGCTTGCATCAGCTTTATCCGCAAGGCCGTTATCAAATTGGGCTTTGCGCACAAGGTCTGTGGAGCCCGAGGCATCCTGTGACGAGCGCGGCGCCGACGAAAAGGTCTTGCGACCGCTGATCGCCTGCGAGGTTGTGGCATCGACAAAGGCACCGCGCCCTGCGACGGGGACAACAGAAGTCGCACGGCCCGAGCCATCATCACCTTTACCGATGTAGAGCGTGTCATCGACCTCGTTGTGGGCAACTTCGCCTGATTTGAGGGATGCGGGCGCTCCCGCGTTGCCGGATACTCGGCGCTTAAACTGGATCGTGTTGGCCATCAGAAAAAGCCTCCGTTAATTGGTGCATCGGTTGGAAGAATTGTAATGCCCGGGTCGCCGCGTTCGCCCTGTGGCCCCGTCTTGCCGTCTGGGCCCGGAAGGCCAAGAATTTTGACTTTGCTTGCGGCTTGCGCAACACGCACCTTGACGCGAGAAACAAGGACCGGCCCGGTTGAAGAGAAAACTTGGATTTCGTCAGTCATTGCGCCCCCCGTGTCACTGGGAGCATCACCGGGACCTCCACAAAGAAATTCAGGTGCAACTGCGGTGACAAATCCTCCCGCACGACATCAAAGATCACGCTGCCTGGCCGGATGCCCGCGGTGTCGGCCGCAGAGATCACAATTCTGATTTCCCTGTCTGAAAGGCGCACGATCCCGCCGTTGTCGGAGGTGAGATCAGAAGCGATCTGATCGGAAGAGATCTTCTCCCGAACATGCGCCCGGAACTTACCCGCTTCTGGAAACAACGCCGCGTCTGCCTCAATTTCTAGCGTGTAGGCGTAGCCAATCAGGATGGCGGGGCCTTCGAAGGTGTTCGTGGTCATGGTTCCCATCCGCAAATTTGCTCGCCCAGCTCGTTGTGAGCCACAATTTGCCCCAATGTTGCGTTGGTGAGCCGGTCATTTATTGAGGGCCGAATTGGGTCAGCCCAGTCGCATTCACTCAGAAGGGGGCGAAGGTCTTTGCATCCAGCGGTCAAGCCGGCGCTTAAGATCAGCAAGATCTGCGTTAAGCACCTCATGGCGGGTCTCCTTTGCGGTCTGCATCGCACGGATGCGCGCATCAGCTTTCCGAATTGCGAGCTCGGCTTCGGCCTCAAGGCGGCCTTTGCGAACAATCGCCATGGCGGCGAACGCAACGGCTGCTGCTAGCCCGATCCAGAGAGCCGTCTTTCGCCCAACTCCGAGCAAGAACTTTGTGATTATGACGTTCATAAGGTCCGCCCCGTTTGGTGATCTTCAATGCGCGCGTTTCGCGCCTTCAACGCGTAGAGGATCAGGCCGATGAACACGGCCGCACCGACCCAAGGCAGTGCCGCCGGGAGCCAAGCATCGAGGCCCAACGCGACAAGAACTCGGCTCGTCATATCGCGGGCGCTTTCTGCCTCATTTAACGCTGGGGCGATTTGAGAGCCGACGGAGCCACCAGCGCCGCACAAACCCAGACCAATTTGGGCGTTTGACGCTGCAATGATGCGGCTGTTAGCCGGCATGCCGGTCTGGCGCTTTTTTGAAATCACTCGGGCTTGAGCACTTTGCAGGGCATCCGAAAGCGTCCCGTCAATGATCGGAACGAGAGGCAAAGCATTTTCGTCACGAAACGCGAGGATTGCAGCCCGTGTTCGTGGACCGAGCACACCATCAACCTCGTCCACCTCGTGGTAACCAAGCGCACGCAAGCGTGTCTGCACACTATAAATGTTCATCGTGGCCGAAGGCGCGACATTGCCGGCCCGGCGAATGCCCAAAAGCCTTGAGGTGGCGTATCTTTTCACGTTGACCGCGTCCGCTTGATTGCCACCAAGCACTTCAATGGACGCCTCGCCGACTGCCCGAACGAAGAAGGCGACATGACCCTGCCAGCCGCTTGGATCGCCGCGAGAAAAAACAACAATGTCTCCCTCCTGAGCCTGCGACAACTCCACTGGCACGCCCCAATCGAGATAGGATCGTGCGTTAAGCTTTCGGGTTGAGCGCAATCCGGCTTGCTCAATGCAATGGCCCACAAACGCTGCGCACCAAGCGACGGCATCATGCTCGACCCAATCGTGGCCGACTGTCGCGTACATCTGGAGAATTGTGGGATTGTTAGCCGCATCAGGCCCCTCTGTGGTGCCGATGTAGCTCTGGGCGATCTGAAACGGTGTCATGTGATCTCCAAATACCTCAACAGGCCGCCAAAACGGGCGCTGGAGGCTGGTTGCAGACTTTGTTTAGGGTGCGTGGCGTGGAAGGCGTGTGCGGAGCTTTAGCAGAGCCTTTAACGCCGCGAATTATGGGACCCATCGGAAAAACGGTCGAGCAGAAACTCGTAGAGCCGGTCGATCTTGCCCTCAATTCCATCAAAGCGTTTCACGATGGCCGGCTGATCGATTTTGGCGACCTCGATCTCAAGTGCGACGACCCTGCCACGAATGTCGCTGACATCGGTTTTGATCGTTTCAATTTCGCGCTCGGTCGTGTCGTCTTGCGGCCGGATGGTGCGCCATAGCTTGACGATCGCCAATAAAGCGCCGGCTAAGCCGCCAAGCCCGATAATGAAGTAAATCACCGCTGGGATGCTACCGACCCAATCCTGCCCCATGCCTAATTCCTTTGTCGTGAAGTGCCCGCTTGCGCGGGGAATTGGGGCCGGTCGAGCTGCGCCGGCCCCACGATCGCCTGTCGCTAAACGGCAACGCATCCTCTTGGTGAGTGAAGAGCGGCCGCTTCAATAGCCGCCGCCATCCAGAAGCGCTTCAAAGACACTGTCGGAGCTGTCCCGGTAACGGAGCGTTGGCGGGTTGGTGCTTGTATCCAGCCAAAGCATGCCTGGGGCCGTGCCTCCGGGTTCCTGCGCGCCTGAGCTTAGGGTTTGCAGGGCCGCGATGACCTGATTGAGTTGGGCCCGGACTGCGGCACCGCTATCATTGACGATAATAAAGCTAGGCACTTGGGCCATTATGCCACCTCATCCGCTATGAGCCGCAATTCTGAAACGATTGGCGTGAACGCCGGGTCGTTTGTTGAAAGCCGGGCCCTGGCTTCAACCGCCCAGGCCTCGATCTCGCTGTTGTCGATCCGCCCCCAAGGCCCCCAAGCGGGGTTTGGTTGGCTTGGATCGTCGTCGGTCTCTCTGACTTCAAGAACCACGTCGATTTCAGCGCCGGCAGACCCATCAAAATCGGCCCACGTGTCGATGTAGGCTGCCCGATCATCGATGAAGTCCGATAGAGCTGCTGCTCCGACCAGAATATCTGACCGCAAACGGATGTGCTTTAGCGCGCCAAAATCAAGGCGACCCGAGAAGTTGTAGAGCCCTTCGGTTGCCGAAACGATAGGTGAGCCAGAGGCATCCAATCCTGTCGCCAGCCGCAGCGTATTAGCCGCTTCGACAACTCCAACTTTGGCCCCAGAAAAGCCCGGGTCTGCTGCGAGAGTGTTGAGCTGGGAAAAGCGCAGGATCTGCACACCCTTGGTCGAGACCGAAGTCACCGGTCCTGCGCGCCCCTCACTATCGACTGCCCGCAGCAGATAGCGGCCCGGCTTGAGGGGCACGACCGCAATCGCCTCGCCCCCTGAAACCTGATCCATCAGCGTTGAATTGGCCCAAGAGGAGCCGACTTCCTTGCTATGACGGATAAGAACGTTTCCACCGACGCGAACATCGACATCAACGGACCTTTGCCACTTTAGAATGGCAAGGCCGCCCGCGCTTTGAATGGTCAAGTCCTGCAAAATGGCCGGGGGTGCGGTTAAGCCGACCACCTCGCGGGCACCCTCTCTCCAGATCGAGGAGACACCAGCCACCGAAATTGCCTTGACCCGGAATTCCCATTGGCCGGGGGCAATGTCGCGCAACTCCATTAAAGTGCCTGTTGTTCGCCCGTAGTCTTGCCACTCGCCGCCATTACGCCGCGCTTCAAACTGGTACGTGTCCACAAAGCCGCTCTGCGCCACGTCCCAAGTCACGCGAAGCAAAACTTTAACGGCCGAACCGTCTCGTGTGACGTAGAGCTCCTCGGCACCTGAAGGCCGGCCGGGAGGTGGCACATCAAAAGCCGAGGGCAGGTTTGTGCGCGGCGCGGCTGCATAGATTTGCTCCTCAGAAGCCGACCAATCGTAGACCAGCGGAGAGGTTTCGCGCAGGATCAATTCCGGTGCGATCCTTGCGCCATTGCCGATCTGCGTCAGATCGAGCCGCACAGATTGAACCTCAAATGGCTTGCCGGCCTGCGTGTGATCTCCGGTAAAGCCCCAACGCTCGTATTTGAAAAACGCGGTTTCTCCAGCGGACACCCGCCAAGCTTTCAATTTGCCGCTGATCTTGACCATCTGCTGGCGGCGATTGGTCTCCAGCGCGACCTTTGCAAGCCTTTGTGCGGCCGAAGCAGAGATCGTGAACGGCAGGGAAATGTCCCGCCAAACCTGCTCGCCTTCGTCCTCCTCACGGTAGAAGTCTGAGGCGTAAGCCGGAAAGTCGTCTGGCTGCCAGTTATTCTCCGGGCTCACAAATTGGCCGCGCACCGCGTTGAAGTTGGATGTGCGGCTTTGCCGTGTGGTCAAGGCAATGCCGCCTTCGCGCACGTCGTCGCTTGTCAGGACTTCTGTGGGGATGCGGTATGCGCCCGCGCGCAGGCGCCACTGCCCGGACTGCCAAACCGTGCGGCCCGCCATAGCGGTCAACATGGCCTCAATAATAGTCTTGGGAGGCTCGGAGAGCGAAACCACCCCATTGCAGGTGTAGCGGCGCTCCGTGGCGCCGTCCGATAAAGGGACGGTTTCGTCACAGATGTTGGCGGCTTCCACTAGGCTGTTAGCCTCGATGCCGTCATCCGCGCCAATTCCAGCGCCAATGCCAAAATTCGGGTGTGCCATATAGTCCGCCACGCACAGCGCCGCGTTGCTGGTATAGCCCCGGGTGTTTGTGCGCGGATCCAGAACGTCGCTTTTGCCCTCCAGATCGACCGTGATGTTGGGAATGCCTACGGGGAAGGCGTCCTGATCGTAGGTCAGGCGCAAATAGATGGCGGCGCACCCAGCGATCCGGTGCTGCTCTGTCCAAAGATCAGGCGCGGCCTCAATAAGACCGGCAAAGGCCTCTTGGTCCAAATCGCCTAAGCGCTTTTCGACAGTGACCTTGTCCTCCCAGCGTCCTTGCGCGGCCCCTTCGGCGTCAACGGCCTCCTCGCCTTCAAAGTAAATCGATCCGATCGAATTTACTTTGTGGCCGGCAAGCACGATCACCAGATGCAGGTATTTGTCTTTTTCTCCTGTCGAATGGAGAAAAGTGATGACCCCACCTTTGCGCGCGCGGCCATAAACCATCTCTCGCGGCATAGCTGGCTCGCGAACGGTGACCGTGCGCGCCTGCATCTCGATCTGGCCCATTGAGGGCTTTGGCATCATCGAGGATGCGGCGGCTGACAGCAGCATCGAAGCGCCGAAATTGGCCGCAAAGCCGATCAACCCGCCAGCGGCAAATGCCGCCGCTACACCACCCGCCGCAATTGCAGCGCCCCCAAGGGCTACAGCTCCAACGACAACAGGTGGCATGTGCTAAGTCCTCCAAGCCAAACGGCAGTTTGAAAGGGGTAAAAAACTCAGGCCATCAGGCCCGACAAAAGCAACGCCCGCCCCAAGGCAAACGCCAAAAGCCTCAGGGTCGCTGCCGAGCACCAGATCTCCACGTTGTGCCAGCAGCACAAACTTAAGTGGTTCTCCCAGCAGGTTCCGTCCTCCGGCCTCAAGGTCTGACCACCCGAGCTTTCGAAGGACGCGCTTTGCGCCCAGAGGGGTTGTGTACCGGCCGCGCCATAAAGCGGCATCGTCTTGGCCGCCGGTCAGCTTCCGACGGACGTCAAACGCCCAAGTTGCGCAATCGTGGCTCCCCCATTCAAAGGGCTGAATGCGCGCGTGTGCCACGGCGGTTGCAAGGCATTGCTCCCAGTCTGGAATTCGGCTCATCCTCGGCCCCACGTGATATCTTTGTCTTGGATGGAAGTGACGTGCTCAAACCCCCGGTCGCCCGGGTGCAGCACTTGCTGGCTTTCATGCGTGTATCGCCAGCTTCGCGCGGTCCCTAAATCAATCAGCCGGCTCTCATAGGAGATTGTTATCGTGCAAGATGCACCATCTTCGCTGATTTCCGGCACGTCGAGACGGCCTGAGAAAGCTTGCACCGGGTTTGCGATAACCTCTCGGTCGGGCGTGAGCATGGCCAGCCAAATGCGGCCGGGCTTGCCCTGACGCGCTTCCTCAATCGCAAGTCCGATCAGGTTCATTGGAACGCTGGACAGCGAAACGGTCGTCCCAGAGGCGACAACCTCTGAGGTCTCCTCTAACGAGCCAAGCCCCATGAGTGCCCCTGCGCCGGTCCAAATCTGATCATTCCACTCGATGTCGTGGGGGCCGGTCCACAGTCGCACCCAGCCCGAAGCAAACTCACCTTCAAAGAAGATTGCGGGGAAAAGCTCGCCACTTTCCATTGCCGCTAGATAGCCTTGGGTCGCTTCACGGGTCATAGAGCTTCTCTTGCGCTAAAAGTGATTTGATACTTTCCAGCTCGACTGATTTGCGCGGGCACCGGCTCGTTCAAACGCAGCACTGCCTTTGGTCGCCCAACGTTCAGTTCAGTGCCCGCCGATGGAGAAGACCGCAATCGTGGCACAAAGCGCAGCGTGGCTTCACCGGTGGCGTCTGAGGACACGTCCTCGGTCACTTGATAGAGCCGCGATGCCGCGTCTTGGCCCAGAGAAAAGAAATCGCCCGCCATGAGCAAAGGCCGCTCCGAGAGCCATCCCATAGTGAGCAAGGCGTTACCGGTTTGGTTGTTGGCTGCGACTACGCCCTCTCCAGTTTGGCCCGGCGGCTCGATGCTCGGGTCATGGAACAAGAACCGGCCACGAGACCCACCAAGGGCAGCAAAGAAGGCCGACAATCGCCGCCCATCTACTGGCTTCAAAAGGGCTAAAGTGACCTGATATTCCCACCATTCGCCCCCCCAATCTTGCACTTCTTGCGTGCCGGTGAATGGGGAGGTTGTTGCTGTCACCGCAGTGGCCAGCCGGCGCTCAAGCCGGCTGACGAGGTTTATGGGGAGCTCCGGGATCATACCGCGTATCCTCGCCGACGATTGTCCGCGACATTTTGGGTCGCGATGCGTGCAATCTCGGGCACAGCGGCCCGAAGTTTTAGTTCGATCTGCTCGGCCACGCCCATCTGCGCGCCCCGTGCATCGATGCTGATGCTCATGCCGCCTGCAGACCCTGCGTTGCCATACCCGGCTGCCTCACGGCGGTTGAGAACGCGCTCACCCCTTTGAAGGATCGTAGGAACCTCGTCGGGACGCAGGCCCGCCCAGCCTCCGCTGTGCATCTTGGGAGCCCCCGCGAAGGCAGAAGCGGGCAACGAGCGTGTGTGGCCCGATACTCCGACTATTCCGCCGCTGTGAGAGACCGCAGCCGTCACGTTTGCGCTGCCGCCAAAGACACCGCCCAAAGCGTTAGCAAGAGGCCCCAAGACAGCGTTGCGAAACGCGAGGACCGCAAGATCCGCAAGAATGGCGCTCACGAAGCTCTTAAAGTTGATCTTGCCGGTTTCGATAAAACTACGAAACGCGCTCTCCGCACCGGAAAACGCGCTCGTTAAAGCGTCACCGAGGCCTTTGCCCCAATTCATTGCGTCGGCGGCATATTGGCGAAGGCTTGAGTTGACCGCGTCGAAACCTGTCAGCTCGGTCTTTGTCTCCTTCGCCTTGTTGCCTGCGTTTGCCACGGATGTGCCAAGCCGGTCAGAAGCAGCCGTCGCTTTATCGAGCGCCTCTGCGCCTTCCTCGCCGCTGCCGGCCACGGCCTCTCGCAATGCTGCCCAAGAGGTCAAGGGCAACATCGAGCCGGTTGCGAGATCACTCGCCGCCTGACGGTAGGTGTTGGCCGTGGCCAAGGCGTCGGATGCGATCACATCTAGCCCCAAGTCCGGGCCCGTGAGCGGGTTTTCCTCAAACGCGCGTTCAAAGGCGTCCGCTGCCGCGGTGCCGGCGTCGCTGGATGCGCCTGCAAACGGGTTTTCAATATCGCCAAGGCTGATATCGCCGATTTCACCAAAGGTTGTCTCGATCCCAACCGCAGCCAGCGCGTCGCGGATTTTGCCAGTGAACGCATCGATCCGAGAGATTGCGCCGTTCAGCATCGCCTCAACGCCGTCGAGCATTCGATTGGCCGCGTTAAATACAAGATCCCCGATGACCATTGGCAGCCGAGACCAGATTTCCTTAATCGCGTTTAAGGCGCCTTGAAACGTGTTTGCCGTCGCGTTGCCGAATTCCACCACGCGCTCGATGGCAGAGCTCATGCCTGTCGCGGCATCGGCTTTTAGATCGTAGAACATCGCCGAGGCCGCAGCTCCTGCGGCAGAGGCACCCATCTTGATCCGGCCCCAGACTTCGGCGCCGACGTCTTTCAAAAGAGCCATAGCAGCCCCAAAACTTCCGACACCCGAGGCGAGCTGGCTGAATTGGTAGACCAGCTCACCAGCTCCCACGATCAGGGCGCCGACCCCGGTGCGGATTAGCGCACCGCGTAGGACCAAAAGCGTTGTCGCAAGACCGCGCACAGAAAGCGCCGCTGCGGCAAAGCCCGCGACCCAGCGCCCCGCCAAAAAGGCCACAAATGTGCCTGCGATGCTCGCGATGCGGCCAAGGTTGCCAAACAGGCCTTGGATCGCCTGACCCAAAGGACCGGTTGTGGCAGAGATCGCCGCAAAAGCCTCGGCTAGTTTTTCCAAAGCGGGAGCAGCAGCGACCGCAAGTTGGTTAGCCAGACCACGAAAGATCAGTCCAAGGCGTGAGATAGCGTCGTTTGTGCGCTCAATCTGGGCTGCGTCCTGATCAGAAACCAACACGCCGAAATCCTCGACGTCTTTGGTCGCTTGGCGGAGCGTGGCGCTATCCACGCGCGTAAACACCAGACCAGCCCGGTCGCCGAACAGTTGCGAGGCAACGGCCGCCCGCTCGGCCTCTGGCACGAATTTGCCGAGGGCGTTTTGAATGGCCGCGATCCGCTCGTCCAGCGGCATGGCTTGCAAAGCGGAAGCCGAAAGTTGCAAGCGGTCGAGCGCTTTTTCGGCGGGGCCGGCACCTGCTGCGGCCTGTGACAGGCGGCGTGTTAGCTGCAACGTTGCTTGCTCGATTTCGCCCATGGAAACACCGGCCAGATCACCTGCGCGCTCGAGAACCTGAATGCTGGCCACGGTTGTGCCAAGCGAGGCCGCCAACTTTGCTTGCGCATCGACCGTTTGTAGGCCGGAACGCATCAATGCGACACCTGCCGCCACGCTGGCCGCAGCAGCGGCCGCAGAAGCGACGGCCGCGCGCCGTGCAAAGGCTGCCAGCCGGCGGTTTGCGATCTCCATCTCGGCGCTTAGCCGACCGAAGCCGCGCTTGCCAGCGCCGCCGACACCTTCAAGCTCGTTGCGAACCTGACGGCCTCCGGTAGCAGCAAGGCGAACACTGACACGTTTTTCAGCCATCGGCTTCTTCTCCTTGCTCGCTCATTTTCCGAACCATCGCCGCCTCTACCGGCGGCAAAAGCTCTCCGATCACGCGCGCCCTAATGCCAAGCGCAGCGCCTAGTTGAAGCGCCGCACTAATATCCCAGCCGATAACAGCCCCGCCGCCTGCGCCCGAAACGACCCGGAGTTGACCACCAAGTCGCTGGACGAGGTCCCAGACCTGCCAGCCTTCAATCGATTGTGGGAGGTTCACTTTGCCCGGGCACTCGTCGCAAATCCCCGCGCACGATGCGCAATACTCTCCGCCCCCGCCAAATTCCCATTCAGCAAGAGCGGTTAGTCGTTTTTTTCCGCATCCACCATCATCGCGCCGGCCACAATCTCTACTTGGAAGGCCTCGAACATCGGCCAAATGTCGAACAAGGCGTCAACCCATTCCTGAGAAACATCGACAGGGTTGCCGTTTGCGTCGCCGACGCCTTCCCATTCCTCGATCAACATACCGCCGATGATCTTAGCCACCTCGAGCGCTAGTGCCTGATCAGGCTCCGCGTCATCGACGGCGCCCAAGGCAACAACCCGCGGGTTACTTCTTGCAGCCAGCATCATAGCTGACGAGAGCGGCTTGACCTTGATCCTGACGCCGCCCGCAAGGTCGACCCAGCGCGCGTCATCAGAGAGATTTAACTTCAGCATCAGTAGGTCTCCACGGCGTTTTCTAGGGTGACTGTGACCATTGGCGAGCCGTCGGCGTGTTGCGCAGCCTGCCAGTCAAAGGTGACCTGAACACCTTGCGGCCCTGTGATTTCGCGGCGAGGTCGAGGCAAAAAGACCCGAGGTGCAGAGACCGTCAAAGTCTCCCCTGTGGGCAGCTGATATCCGAAGGTCAAAGCGCAAGAATTGCCCCCGATTGCCTGATTGAGCAAAGTCGTGTCGGCGAAGCGCACGCCGATGCTGCCTGTCATGGCTGCAATGGACGCGTCGGCGCCCTCGATCTTGCCATCTGCCCGAATGGTCTCCACTCGGTCGAGGTTGTTTTGGTAGTTCAATTCTGCGCTGATGATGTTGCCGATATCCACCCCATCGCGCTTCACAGAGCCGTTGAAATGGCCAAAGCGCTTAAGTGCCAGCGTAGACGGTGTGCCCGCTTGGCTAGATGTGGCCAAGTCTTCGCCCTGTGCAACGATCTCGACCGTTGAGGTCAAAAGACCGGAGCGCGCCATCGACCAGCTAAAGCTGTCGACCATGCAACCCGAGTACATTGCGAAGCTGGGCACCTCAGGCATCCCGACTTCCACAGAAAAGCTTGGCAGGTTCCAGCTTCCGCTTGAGAAGACGTGCTCAAAGTCATCTGTGCCTTCGGTCGTGGTGGGCGCGCCAAAGGCTCCTTTGAGCCAATAGCCGTAAGCCTCAGCATCCAAGGGGACCACGACATTGCCGTCAGCCGTTAGAGCGTCTTTGATCGGTTCAACTGGGTCTCGGCCGTAGCCCAAAAGCTCCGAGGCCAGCAAAGGCTGCTCAGCGCCCAGAGACGCCGTTGCAAACGGCATTTTGACGAAACCGCTAGCCGGCGCGGTGCCGTAGGTGGTTTCAAAGGCAAGTGCCAACTGCGCCCGTGCACCTTGTGCTCGTGCCATATCTGGTCTCCAATCTTTATAGGTTCAGGCGAGCGGGTCGGCGCTCGTGTAATGCAAAACAACGGTGATCGACGCAGCCTTGAAGGCCGAAGCCCCCTCGACCGGTAGATCGACTTCCTGAGGCGCTTCGGCCTCAACCCAATCACACAGTCCACCAAGCGTGCGGTCTGCGTGCAGCGCGACGCCAAGCGCCGCGATCATATCGTCAAAGGCCGCGTCCCGATGGTCAGCGCCGTGACGCATGGCCTCGATCTCGGCTTTGTGCTCGTAATGATAGGCGAGCGGCGAAAGGGTCACTTCCGGGTCACCTGGCTCGCCGTCGCGCAGGATGAATAGGCCTTCGCCCGGTAGCCTTTCTGGCAGCGCACCGCCCCGCATAGTGACTTGCGGCAAGGTTTCCATTTTCTGATGCAGCGCCCTTAGGACCTGCTCACGTTTGGAGGTCATTTCGTGCGGTCCTCCACCCATTGTGCGACAATTGCGCTTGGAATCGCGCTAATCGCGCGGTCAGTGTCACGCTCTAAATCCAGCCGTTTGCGTAGACGAACCTGCGGCACCAAAATGAAGATTGGAGCCGTGACTTGGTTGCGCCCGGTTTTTGACTTTGAAAGCACCGCAAGGCCCTTTTTGTTCATCCGAGCCTTGTCCGCGACCAGCAGACTTGGCGCACCACGCCGGTAAACAAAGCGCAACCGGATGCCTCGGCGGCGCTCCCACTCCCCGGGCGACATCCGACGACCACCAGCGGCGCGGCCGGCAGCCTCTGTCGGGATTGCAAGGTAAAAACCGTTTTTGGAACGGATGGTCGTGCCTTGATCGTGCGCGGAGACGATCTTTGGTGCTTTCGACCAAACAAGAGCGGCGGCCCGCAGACTTTCTGCGTATTTCGCGGAAGCTGGGCAGTGATTTCGCGCGATCTCGGGCACGCGTTTCACGGCATCGTGGGCAGCCATTTCACGATTGTGGGCAGGCTGGTCGACAAGGTTCATAGAGTCAGCCTTG